>JAEEGL012586225.1_pt1 | contig 19651 bp, 19 predicted proteins | sample 9134231 | NCBI WGS metagenome assembly JAEEGL01 (sample SAMN16246548, study PRJNA631951) | gut metagenome | biome: gut microbiome; feature: rumen; material: fiber-attached | host: Bos | place: Iran: Karaj | collected 2018-10 | reverse complement strand
ATTGAATTATCTAGTTATTCTGAATATGAGAAATTAGATATAGCTAAAAGACATTTAGTACCACTTAATTTAAAAGATCATGGACTTAAAGAAAAAGACATTAAATTTACTGATGATGGTATCTTAACTATTATTAGAAATTATACAAAAGAGTCGGGTGTCAGAGAGCTAGAGCGCCTAATTGCCTCGATTATGAGAAAGGTAGTTAAGAAGCTTATAGTTGACAAAGAGAAAAAAATGTATATAATAGACAAAAGTTCGATTGAGGAATATCTAGGAATCAAGAAATATTTGTATAATGATAATGATGAAGAAGAAAGAATCGGAACTGTAAATGGTATGGCATACACTATTTATGGAGGAGATATTCTTCCAATTGAGACAACAATCTTTAAGGGTAAAGATGAACTTGTTTTAACAGGTAGTTTAGGTGATGTAATGAAAGAGAGTGCTAAGATTGCCTTAAATTACATCAAATCTAATAGTGAATTATTTAATATTGATTTAAATAGTTTAGAAGAGAAAACAATTCATATACATGTACCTGAAGGAGCTATTCAAAAAGAAGGACCAAGTGCTGGTGTTGCTTTGACGACGGCTTTAATTAGTTTGCTAACAAGTACGCCTATATCTAGCAAGATTAGTATGACTGGTGAAATTACTTTAAGAGGAAGAGTTCTTCCAGTTGGAGGACTTAAAGAAAAAGTAATTGGAGCTTATAGGGCACGTGTAAATAAGATCTTTATACCAAAAGAAAACGAAAAAGACTTGAAAGATATTCCAGAAGATATTAAAGATAATATCGAATTTATTTTAGTAAATGATTATAAAGAAATTTGGAATAAAATAGGAGGGGAACATGGAATTAGAAAGAATAATAAAGGAATTAGAACTAAAAAATGATATTAATACTTTAAACTCTTTTAAAATTGTAAAAAAGTATGCTAGTAATGAAGAAGATGCAAAAGAGTTTATGGAAAAATTAGCAAAATTATTTGAAAGAAAGTATTTGTATGCTGTCAATGTAATAGACAAATACGATAAAATTAGCGATGTTACTAAAAAAATAAATGAAAAATATGAAAATAGTGAAATTGCTGATTGTGCTAAATCAATTAGTTTAGCTATGGAAAGAGAATATAGTTATTTATCTAGAAGAGATAAAGATTTAGAAGAGCAACTTCAATCAGTATATCTTATACTAGACTCTTTAGGAGTAACAACTTATAATGAGTCATTATCATATACTGATTTAGTGTCTACTTTATATGATAAAACATTAAGTTTAAAAGATTATACAAAGAATGGTATTGTTATACCTACAATAGATGAAATTAACTATTCTTACAATAGAACATTAAATGATAAAAATGAAATTAAAGATTTAAAAGCAATTAAATTCTTTTATCAATATTTTCCACTTATGAATTTATGTTTTGATAAAGAATTCTTAGTTACTAGTAATTATTTATTAGGTAGTAGTAATGTATCTGAAGAAACTAAAAAACATTTAGTAGGCATTACTTATCAAATAATAGATATGTCACTAAGTTTTCCACCAATAAAAGGATTTAATGATATTTCTTATAATAGAAAAGAATATAAAAAAGTAGTTAAGAAAACTATTAGTAATATTAATAGATATTTAAAGACTATTGAAAAGAAAGATAATAAAGTAAAAACAAATAAAAAGGAGTTTTAGAAGGACATGAATTTAATAGATTTACAAAGAGAATTACAAATAAAAGACGATATAAATAAATGTAATACTAATGAATTATTAGAAAAATATGGAAATAATATAAATACATCAATTAGTTTTATTAGAAATGTTAATAGACTATTTTCTAGATATTCACATTATCCATTTTATGTATATGATGAATATTCAAAAATAAAAGAAGTATCAGAAAAATTAAGTGAAAAGTATGAAAGTGATATTTTAAAGACATCTTGCAAGTCATTAGATAGTAAAATTGAAAGAGAATTAAAAAATGCTAAAACTTATGATGAAAAAGCATCATTAAGAAATCAAGCATTAGGATTAAGAGTAGAAGAATTAGGTGGATTATACGCTGGAGCTATAAGCACTAATTATACAAATACAGTTAGTGCTATTAATGAAGAATTAAAAGAATTTAATTCTTATAGATTTAAGAGTTATAACTATTTAAATGCTAAAATAGTAAAAAATGAAATAGCTAAATATACTAGACTTAAGAATAGTGATGCTGAATTTGATTTATCTAAAACTTCTAATAAGATTTATAGAGAATATCCATTATTACATTTTTGTTTTGATGAAAAGTTTTTAGTATTAACTAATTATATTTTAACTTCTTTTGCAGATGATGAAATTAAATTAAAAGTAGCTGATATAGCTAAGAATGTTATGGATGTTTCTATTCATGTAACTCCAGATGAAGATTTTACTAAGGGTTATTATGATAGAAGAGATTATGCTAAATTAGCTAAATTTACTGCAAATGCGATTAAAAGATATGAAAAGAGATATGCTAAAAACCAAAAAGCAGAAGAACAAGTAGCTAAGGCTGAAGTAGAAAATGTATTAAGAAAGAGTTTATAAGAACTCTTTTTTTTGTAAATAAATTGTTAGTTTATGCTTTTTCTTTGACCTTTGATTTTTAATGTATTAAAATAGTATTAGAGGATAGAGGTGTGTTTTATGGCTCAAACTGATAATAAAGATGAAAAAACAACTGAAGCTACTACAGAAAGTACAAAAACAAGTGAAACTGATACTTCTTCAGCAGATAAAGCTACTTTAGATAGTCTTAGTAGCAATGAAATGACTATTAATGCAGCAAGTGTTAATGAATTATGTACGGAATGGAATTCTAAAGTTGCTTCACTTGATTTAAGTGGAGATAAAATAGCTAGTGCTCTTAAACCCCTAACTGATTTTGGAATATTAGTTAATTATGTTGCTGGTTTAAGTAATGCAATAGATTCATTAACTCAGAGTGTTGCTACACTTTGTACAACATTAAAAAATAGTAGTGATCAACATACTGATTCAGAGAGTGGATATGATAGTGGTGGTACTAGTAGTGGAGGAACAAGCTATAGTACTTCAGGTGGATCTCATTCAGATACTACACCAACTACAGAGGCTGACAATACTGATTTAGAACCAACTCTAGACCCAACGGACGTTACTATTGATAGTCTTTCTATACAAGATTATTTAGGATTAAGTACAGAGTTATATAGTATTTGTAAAGAAAAAGGAATGACTTTAACTGAATTATTAAATAGTGATTATATTTCTGAAGTAAAAGAAAAATTGCTATCAAGTTCATTTATAAGTGATGATATAAAAAATGTTATTAGAAATTTAGATGTTGATGCATTAAAAATCCTTCTTAAATCTATGAAAGGCGATACAATAGCTGAATTTAATGAAGATGATATTAATTACGTAAAAGAATACTATAAATTAGTAGCAGATAAAGCAAATATTAAATATACTGATTTATTAGAAGATAATAAGAATAAAGAACTTGTATATAATGAACTATATTACTATTCAAGAGCTTGTGAATTCTTTGATTTAATATCTGGTGATTCTAATTTCAAAAATTCACTTACTGAAGTATATACTAATGATGATAATGGAATTTTATCAGATAATATTAGAAGTGCTATTATTAAACTAGTTGATGTAGTAGCAGCTAAGAATAATAAAACAAGTGAAGAATTTTTAAAAACTTGTACATCTAAAGATTTTGAAAAGGTTACTCAAACTTTAAATGTTACTGCAGATTTCTTAAATAGTGATACAGATCAATTACAAGGTTTGTTACAAAAATTAATAGGTGAGTAAAATGGCTAAGACGATAAAAATAAATTGTTATGAATTATATAAAAATAGTATCTATCTTGAAAAAGAATTGAATAAAGTTAAAGAAATAGTAGAGGATATGAAAGCTATTAATGAGGATATTAAAGATTCCTGGGATGGAATAGATTATGATAAATTTTATTCTAGATTCGATTTTTATCTAAATAGTTATCAAGATTTTGAAGATCATTTAGATTCTGATATTAATGTAATGAAAACAGTAGCTAAAAAGCATGGAAATATAGATACTGATTTAAAAGATACTGCTAAAAGATGGGAGAATGATAACTATGAACTCTAATATTAAAATAGATACAGATTTATTAAATCAAAATGTACTTTTATTAAAAAATGATCTTAATGATTTAAATATTGCATTAGAAAATATTGAAAAAAGTATAGATAAAATACCATCTATATGGTCTAGTGATACTTGTGATGAAGTGTTGACTAATCTTGAAAAATATACTAGTAAATTTGATGATATTAGGGATGCTAATGATAAATATGCTGCATTTTTGGATGATATTGTTTCCGGAGATTATACTAGTTTAAACAACAACTTAGATAAGTTAGTAGATGATAATATTGCTACAAATTAAGGAGATTTTGAAAAAAACTCTTCACAATTAAAAATATTATGTTATAATTAAATAGCAAGTTTTAATTGTGGGGCGTTAGCTCAGTTGGTAGAGCAACTGACTCTTAATCAGTGGGTCTAGGGTTCGAATCCCTAACGCCCCACCATTTTTTGTTTTATTATCATATTCGGAGACATACTCAAGAGGCCGAAGAGGCGCCCCTGCTAAGGGTGTAGGACGGGCAACTGTCGCGAGAGTTCAAATCTCTCTGTCTCCGCCATAAAAAAATAACCTTGGTTTCAAGGTTTTTTTATTTTACAGTTAAATTTATAATTAGTTAAGTTTCATTATAATAATAGTGTTATAATAATAATAGAGGAGAATAAAAATGGAAAACGGAAACAAAATAGAAAACGAAAACAAAGTAGAAAATGAAAACAAAGTAGAAAATGAAAACAAAATTGAAATTAAAACTAAAAGTAAAAATAAAAGTGCAACGATAATAATAGTACTATTGGTAATAGTAATATTAGGATTAGCTGGTTATATTTGTTATGACAAAATACTATCAGGTAAGAATGACAATACAAATAATGTTAACAATACTAATAATACTGAAAACACTTCAACAAATAATAGTGATAATGAAAAACCAGAAGAAAAACCAAAGGAATTTGATTTAAAAGAAGCTGAGAATCTTTTAGATAATTTTGGATTCAATGAAGATTTGGGATGTAACAAAAACATTTATGAATCAAATTATAATGAAATATTTAAACAAATAACAGCTTTAAAAAAGGTTTCTACTTCATTATACTCAAAGAAAGAATGTTCTGAACTATATTCTGAAGTACATGAATTGTATAGTTCTAAAACAGCAACAATATATAAAGGTGAAAATGGAGTATGTGTTAAAGGAGAAAATATAAACATAATTCCATATGATGAAGCAAATAAAATCTATAAAAATATGTATGGAGAAGACATGCCTAAAAAAGGTTTTACTACTTTTGAAATAAGTAGTATGTACTATCATTTTTATGATTACAATGATTCTTTAAATTCATTTGTTGAGCTAAAATGTGGAGCTTGTGGAGGAATATGTACCTATGGAGGAAATACAGTACATATAAATAAAATAAAATCAGCATATACAATTGGTGATAATTTAATTATTGATGTTTATTATTTAAATGCAAATAATTTGACTGAATCTAACTCTAAATTAAAACTAATTTCATTTTCAACAAAAACACATAAAGATGTAACTATAGATGCAGAAGATCTAGAAGGTGCTAAAAAAGAAATAGAAGAAAAACATTTAGATAAATTAGATGTATATGAAGTTGTATTTACAAAAAAAGACGGAAATTATATATTTAAATCTTTATCATCAAAAACAGGTGAATAAAAGAATATAAATAGAAGTGCTAGAAATAGCACTTTTTTAATACAAAAATCTAATCATTTTTATTAACATAATAAAATGTGTTAAAGTTTACTTATATTAGACATATAGTTTTGGTATATCTATTGAATAGAACTCTTTTAATTTATATAATTAAATTGTATTCTAGGAGGATAATATATGGATAAGTTAAGTGGAAAAGCAAAATCTAAACAAATCCGTAGAATTAATGACCAAGAGAAAAAAGCTAAAAAGAAGTTAAGAAAAGAAGCTATTAAAAGAGCAAATAAGGCTGAAAAAGAATATGTACAATTTTCTCAAGGAAATGAAGAAAGAGTTCTTAGAAAAAGAAGACTTAATGTTTTAGAAACTCTTATTTTAATAGTGCTTTCACTAGTACTAGTGTTACTACTATGTAATAAGACATTTTTCCGTGAACAATATAAAACTGAAAAAGTAGATATAGATATACCACTATTATATTATTTTACTGAAGATGATGGTAATTCTGTTACTTTTAAAACTCTTAGAAAATCAGATTATGATAGAGAATTTTTTGAAGATTATTTAGATTCTTTAGATTTATATAATTGTAATAATTTAACATTCTATTATGATAAAGAAAAGAATACAACTATATATAGTGTTGATGTAGTAAAAGATTTTGCTATTAAAACAATTACAGTTAATTATGCAGATGAAGGACCAGCAACACTTTGTGAGGACTAATATGAAGTGGATTGATGATAAAGTAGCTAGTGATGAAAGATTTAATGAAGATAAGAATAATCTTAAAAATAGAATAGTTCAGTGGATTAAAAGACATGAATTTAATCAAAGAGATGGTTATGAACCACAAATGACAATAAAGAAGTTTTTTGATGCTTATTCAGGAGGACGTATCAGAGAAGGATATGGCGATGCTTTAGATTCCTTTTTAACTAGTACTGATGAATATGCTAAATTTACTTATGATCCTGAATATCGTAAGATATTAGAAAGTTTAAAAAGATTACATGACTCATATATTGGAAGAAGAATAGGTGAGTATGAAAAAGCTTCTAAAGAAGAATTACAAGCACAAAAAGATCAAGAAATAGATATGTATATGGAAATTCTTGGAGAAATACTTACTGTTAAAGTAACTAATGAAGGATTACCTAATTATTCACTTGATTCCGCTATAGATAATTCTATTATTACTAAAAATAATGCAATTATTGTAGAAGATATTAATAAAGGTATACCAGGAGATAAATTATATTATTTTGCCTCAATAGTAACTGAAAAATATAAAGAAGGTTTTCCTTCTAACTGGTATGAAGAATTTGTTAATAAAATAAAAGATAGATTAGAAAAATTAAAATCTATGACACCTGAACAATATAAGGAAGCAAAAAAGGATTATTACAAGATAAAAATGATAGGATTTAATCAATAAAATAGCGATTTTATCGCTGTTTTTTTAATTTGTTGAAATCCTTGATATTAAAGGGCTTAGACAGCTCTTTGACATATTCAAATTGACAAAAAGAACCTTTTTTGTTAAAATATTAAATTGTCACGTGTAAGAGGAGAGGAAAATTTATGTTTTATGATGAACAGAAGACAATTACCGAGTGTGATGAAGATCCGTCGCTGGTTTTTGCTCTTTTAAGAGAGAATCATGTGGGGGTTATTGATAAAATTCTTTCAAGAAAGTCATTTGATATTAATGTTACTGACGAAACTGGTAACACAATATTAATGAAGTTATTGAAAAGGGGCTACTTTGAAGTAGTTTTAAAACATATGAATAACAAGAATTGGGATGTAAATCATCAAAATAATGATGGAGATACATTTGCACACTTTCTTACTTCAATCAATGATTCACGCGTCAATGAAGTAATGAAAGTATTATTAAAGAACAAAGAATTTATTCCTAATTTAAGAAACAATAATGGAGAAACAATTTTAGATAAAGCTATTAGTAATAATTACATTTATACTACTACTAAGATACTAGAAGATAAGAGATTTGATAGTATTGGTGTATTTTCTTTTAAAAAGTTATATGAAGCTTTTATTAAATCAAGAAAATTTGGTAAGTATACAAGATTAAATAATTTAGAAATGATTGTTGATAGTTTAGAAAATAGAAATGTTGCTCCTGAAGTTAAAGAAATAATTACTAATATAAAAGATAATTATGGAAAAATTAAGGAAGAATTTATCAATAATAAAACAGATAGTATTGATTCGATTGTAAGTACTGCTATAGTAACAGTTTAATTAATACTTATAAAAGCAATAGTATTATTGCTTTTTTTATGTTAAAATATTTCAAGGAAAGAAGTGATACTATGCTATTACCTAATGCTAAAGAAGAAAGAAAAAGAACTAAAGAAAAAGTATTAAAGGAATTCTATGATAATCCTTCATTTAAAGAAATAGGTAAAGGTAAAAAATATTTTGTAAAAACTTATGGTTGTCAAATGAATGAACATGATTCAGAGAATATTAAAGCTATGCTTGAAGAATTATCATTTAAAGAAGTAGATGATTATGAAAAAGCTGATTTAGTAATACTTAATACTTGTAGTATCAGAGAGAATGCTCATAATAAAGCATTTGGTATGCTTGGTAGATTGAAACATCTAAAAGAACAGAAAAAAAATTTATTAATAGGTTTCTGTGGATGTATGGCACAAGAAGAAAAAGTAGTAGATGAAATAATACATAAATATAAATATGTTGATTTTGTATTTGGTACTCATAATCTACATAGATTACCATTTGTATTAAAGGAAAGACTAGATAGCAAAAAACAAGAAATTGAAGTACTAAGTGAAGAAGGATGTATTATCGAAGGTATTCCTGTTAAAAGAGCTAATAAATATAAAGCATATGTTAATATCATGTATGGTTGTGATAAGTTTTGTACATACTGTATAGTTCCTTTTACTAGAGGTAAACAAAGAAGTAGAGATAAAGATGATATTATTAACGAAGTTAAAATGTTAGTACAAGATGGATACCAAGAAGTTACTCTTTTAGGACAAAATGTTAATGCCTATGGAAAAGATTTTACTGATAAAGAATATCGTATGGAAAATTTATTAGAAGACGTTGCTAAAACTGGTATACCTAGAGTTAGATTTATGACTAGTCATCCTTGGGATTTTACAGATAACATGATTGAAATGATTAAGAAATATCCTAATATTATGCCTTATGTTCATTTACCATTACAAAGTGGATCTAATAGAATATTAAAACTTATGGGAAGAAGATATACTAAAGAAGAGTATATAGAGTTATTTGATAAATTAAAGACTATTCCTAATGTATGCATATCTACAGATATAATTGTTGGTTTTCCAGGAGAAACAGAAGAAGACTTTAATGAAACTTTATCGGTTTGTGAATATTGTAAATATGATAATGCTTATACATTTATATTTTCTCCTAGAGAGGGAACAGCAGCTTCTAAAATGGAAGATAATTTAACTATCGAAGAAAAAGAACAAAGACTATATAAATTAAATGAATTAGTTAATAAATACTTTTTAGAAAGTAATAAAAGATATCTTAATAAGACAGTAAAAGTATTAGTAGATGGACCTAGTGATAAAGAAAATATGTTTACTGGTTATACAGAAGAAAATAAATTAATTAATTTTTATGGTGATAAATCTGATATAGGTAAAATAATTGATGTAGCAGTAGAAGATGCTAAAACATGGAGCTTAGATGGAAGAAAATGTACTAAATAAATTGAACGATTTAATAGAAAGTATTAAATCTAGTAGTGACTATAAAAGATATGTTTTAGTGAGTAAAACTCTATATAGTAATGATAAATTAATGACTAAAATTAAGAAAATTAAATCTCTTCAAAAAGATATAATTAAATTACAAAGTACTGGAAAAGATTATTCTAAAGAAGATAAAGAAATAAGTTCTATTTTAGAAGAGTTAAATAAATATCCAGTATATGTTGAATACGAAGAATTAGTAGAAAAACTAAATTATGAATATAATTATATAAAAAAATCTATAGAACTTTACATAGATAACTTAATAAATTAAGATAATAAAGTATATTTATTATATAATTAATTATAGATAATAGTTATCATGTAGATTAACTATAGATTTTTATTTTGGTGAAATATGAAAAAGTCTAATAAAATATTATTAATTATAAGTGTTACATTGCTCGTAGGAATATGCGTGTATATATTTTTTATATGCACTAATCCTTCATTATTTGTCACAGATAGTGGATTTGATGGAGGATATGGTGGAGGTAGAAGTGGTGGAAGCTATGGAGGATCAGGTTCTTCCTCTAGTGATGATGGAAGTATAATTGATCTAATATTATTATTTTTTGAAAATCCATTATTATTTTTAATTTGTACAGGAGTAGCTTTTTCACTTATTGTAATTTTCTCTTTAATAGGTCATTTTAAAGAAAAGAGAGATATAAAGAAAGCTGCAAAGAATCGTAAAAAAATATTAGAAGAAATGAGTAAAATGTATATACAAAATGAAAAACTATTATCTCAGTATGGATATAATGGTAAAGAAGTAGTTAATGAAGCATATAGGATATATAAAGATGTTCAAATAGCTTGGATGAATAATGATTTAGATTCAGTGAGAGATGTATTATCTGATGAACTATTTAATATGTATAAAACTCAGTTGTTAACATTAACTACTAAAAAGCAAAAGAATATGATGGAAGATTTCAGATTCTTAGAAGGAAGTATTAAATCATTAAAAGAAGAAAATGATGAATTATCAATAGAAGTAAAAATATCAGTAACTTGTAAAGATTATATTATTAATACAGAAACTAATGAAGTAGTTAAAGGTAATAAACTTGTTGTTTTATATACATACATATTAACATTTGTTGTTAATAAAAATGTAAGTGCTGATAAGTGTCCTAATTGTAATGCACAAATTGATAAAGATGGTAAGAGTATAAAATGTGAATATTGTGGTAGTACAATTAATAGAAAAAGTAATAAGATGGTAATGACTAAAAAGAATATTGTCACTGAAAAATAGGAGGTATAAATGAAATTACATAAACTAACAAAAATATTATTAATAGTTACAGTAGTAGCAGTTTTAAGTGCTTTTTTATATCCTACAGTCACTAGAATGGCAAGATCATTTGCTGACGATTCTGGTTGGGATTCTGATTATGATAGTGGTGGAAGTGATTGGGATTCGGGATCTGACTGGGATCATGATTCTAGTGGATCAAGTGGATCAAGTGGAGGTTCTTCCGATCCCTTGGAAACTTTTATAATTTTAACATTTTTTACTACTTTAATATGTATTGCTTTTCAAATTGATGGAATAAAATGTTATCTAAAATATAAGGGAAAAAAGAAGACCGGAGATTTGGTTTTTTATATAATTCTTTTAATTTTTAGTGCCGTACCAATTGTAAATATTTTGGGAATTATATTTTATATAAAAACATCACCAAAGTATAATGGAATAGATATTCCTGAATTAGTTAATGAGCTATCAGGAAATAATCATAATAATTATATTAATACTAATAATATTAATTGTGAAAAAACTTTAACTAATTATGGATATAATTCTAATGAAGTAATAAATGAAGCATTTAAAATATATAAAGATGTTCAAATTGCTTGGATGAATTTAGATGTTGAACCAGTTAGATCTGTTTTATCTGATGAAATGTTTAATATGTATAAGACTCAGTTAGTAGCCTTAAAAGCTAAAAATCAAAAAAATATAATGGAAGATATTGTCTATTTAAATGGTAGTGTTATAGATGTTGTTGAAAAAAATGACAATATAAATATTATAGTTAATCTTTCTGTTACTTGTTATGATTATGTAGTAGATCAAAATAATAAAGTAGTAAGAGGAAGAAAAGATAAAAAATGGTTTTATAATTATAATCTTACTTTTACTGCTAGTAAAGAAGGAGAAGTTACCAAAAAATGTCCTAACTGCAGTGCTCCTATAGATAAAGAAGGAAAGAGTATTAAATGTGAATACTGTGGAGCTATTATTAATAGAAAAAGTTCTAATCTAGTTATGGTTAAAAAAGAAATGAGAAGTCAAAGATAGGAGTATATATGGAAAACGATGAAGAATTAAAAAGTAAATTTAGTAATATGTTTATTATGCTTCTTTATAGTATTATGACTAATGATTTAGAAAAAGTTAAACATTTTTTAACTCCAAATTTAATAGATAAATATACTAAAGTTATAAATGAAAATATGTCTAAAAATGAAACAGTTATGTATGATGAATTAAACGTTAAAACAATTACCATAACAAATAAAGAAGAGAAAGATGGTTATAACTATGTATATGTTGATTTAATATCTAGATACATGAATTATGTTTTAGATGAAAATGGTAATTTTCTAAGAGGTAACAATAAAAGAAGAGATGAAATACCTCATAAATTAGTATTTAAAAAGAAGCTTGGAGCTTCTAATAACTTAGTTAATAAATGTCCTGGATGTGGAGCTAATATCGATGCTAATTTTTCAGGAAAATGTGAATACTGTGGAATGGTATATAGTGCAGAAGATTATGATTATCAGTTAGAAAGTATAACTAATTTATAATAAAAAAACATGTTTTATAACATGTCTTTTTTTTAGAATTTTCTATACAATCCTACAGCTTTACCTAGTATTGTAACATTATTTAATATAATTGGACTCATAGTATCATTTTCAGGTTGTAATCTGATATGATTTTTTTCTTTATAAAAAGTTTTTAAAGTAACTTCATTTTCACTTGTCATAGCAGCTACTATTTCGCCATTTTGTGCATCTTGGCATCTTTTTATAATTACTAAATCTTTATCTCTGATTCCTTTATTAATCATTGATGTACCTTCAACTGTTAAAGCAAATACTTCGCTTTTCTTAGGTACTATTTCTTCTGGAATACTTAAAAATTCATCAGGATTTTCTATTGCTTCAATTGGACTTCCAGCAGTTATTGTACCTATTAGAGGAATAGTAACTACTTTATCATCTTTTTCTAAGAATTCATTAGGTACTAATAATTCAATACATCTATTCTTTTCTTTACCCTTTTTTATGTATCCTTTTTTTTCTAATTTATCTAGATGAAAATGAGTAGTGGCAGGTGAACTAAGTCCTAAAATTTCACCCAATTCTCTAACAGTAGGTGGATAACCATGCTTAGCTAAATATTTCTTTAAAGTATCAAGTACTTCTATTTGTTTATCTGTTAATTTTTCCATAGTATCTTCCTTTCGCTTGTATATTAACACAAACTTATGTTTATGTCAAACAATTGTTTAAATATAAATTATTGACAAATGAATAAAAGTATGGTAACTTATATCTCCTGTAGAGATGGAGGGTAAAATGAGCAAAGCTACATTAAACTATATTATCGATAACAAAGAACTTATGATATGTAAAGACTCATTATCTGGAATAGATAAATACACATGTAATTATAAAAACGCCGATGATTTAAAACAAAGCCCATCTTTAAAAGATAAGATTAAAGAATTTTCGAGAGTAAATAATAAAGATAAAGGATCTTTCCAAATAACATATATCGATGGATATAGAAAAAAAGATTTAAAACCATTATTCAATGATAAAACACCAATAGTACTAACAGATGATTTAATGAATGGTAGAATTAGTGAGTTTGAAAAGAGTAGGAAACTATTATTCAATAGTAAAAAACAATTATTCTGTAGAGGATTATATAAAAATGAGAATATTAATGATTCTCTAGAAATGGATATAAAAATATCTGATGAAGAAAAAAATATATTGTTATATTCAGGAATTAAAGTAATATCTGATAATTATAATAACTTTGTATCTTTAAAAGATCTAGTTAGATATAGAATAACTCATAGTAAGTTAGGAATAGTAAGACCTATTTATGAAGATGCTTTAGAAGTATGGAAAAAAGAATTAGAATATCTAAGAAGCGATGATTTATACTTCTATTCAAGAGAATTTAGAATACTATATAACGATTATGTTGAATCAATGAAAGATTTAACAGTAAGTAGATTAAAAGTATCTAGTAATATTGCAAAGATTAGAAAAGGTTATAGTATTTACTATTCACCATATAAGAGATGTGAAAAATTAAAAACTTATAAAAAAAGTATAGAAAGTAACTTTTAATAGTTACTTTTTTTGTGGTATTATTAACTAGAGGATGTTATGAAATATTTAGAAGATTATTTACATTATTTAAAATATGAAAAACATTATAGTGATGATACTATTAGTAGCTATGAAATAGATATTCTAGAATATTTAGAATATTGTAATAATAAAAATATATCTATAGAAAATGCTAAATATAATGATGTATCTAGTTTTCTGATGGATTTAAATAATAGAAAAGAAAAAGCTACTACTTTATCTAGAAAAATTAGTAGTTTAAGAGGTTTTTACAAGTTTCTAATTCGTGAAGAAGTAGTAGTAAATAATCCTTTTACTTTAGTTAAAGCTCCTAAAAAAGAAAAGAAACTTCCTAGATTCTTTTATTATAATGAATTAGAAGAATTATTTAATGCTTGTGAACTAGATAATAATCTAGGTATTAGAGATAGGGCTATTTTAGAATTCTTTTATTCTACTGGATGCCGTGTTAGTGAATTAGTTAATTTAAAGAAAAGTGATATTAATGGAAAAGAAGTTAGAATATTTGGAAAAGGTTCTAAAGAAAGAATAGATTATCTAGGAGATTATGCTTTAGAAGCATTAGATAATTATTTAAAGAATAGTTATCCTAGTCTTAATGGTAATAATAGTGAATATTTATTTCTAAATAATAATGGTAATAAATTAACTACTAGAGGAGTTAGATATATACTTGATAAAATTATTCAAAAAACTAGTGTTAAAAAGAAAATATCTCCTCATATGTTAAGACATAGCTTTGCAACACATTTATTAAATGAAGGTTGTGATATTCTTTCAGTACAAGAACTCTTAGGTCATGAAAGTTTATCAGCAACTGCAATTTATACACATGTTACAACAGATAGATTAAAAGATGTTTATTATAAAGCTCATCCAAGAGCAAAAATAAGGTAGGGTTTAGGTTATGGCAAAATTGTATTTTAGATATGGTGCTATGAATAGTGGTAAATCAACTTTACTTATTCAAACAGCATATAATTATGAAGAAAGAGGTATGAAAATACTTCTTGTTAAACCAAAAATAGATACTAAAGGTAATAATTTGATAGTATCTCGTATTGGTAAGACTAGAGAAGTAAACGAAGTACTATCTAAAGATGATAATTTATATGAATTAGTTAAAGATAAGTATTCTGATGTATCTTGTGTACTTATCGATGAAGCTCAGTTTTTAGAACCAAAGCAAGTAGATGAATGTATGAAAGTAGTAATTGATCTTGATATACCAGTTATTTGTTATGGACTTAGAACAGATTTTCTTACTAAAGGATTCCCTGGATCAAGTAGATTACTTGAGATAGCACATACTATTGAAGAGATGAAAACTATTTGTAAATGTGGAAGAAAAGCAATATTTAATGCGAGATATGTAGATGGTGAATTTGCAAATAGTGGAGATCAAGTATCTATAGATAATCAAAGAGAAGTTAATTATGTTTCTATGTGTGGAAAATGTTATGAAGAAGAACTAACAAAATCCCATAGTAAAGTATTAAAAAAGACTAGATAATTAGTCTTTTTTTATGCTAAAATTAGTATGATAGGAAGTGCTTACTATGTTATTAAGAGAAGAAGAAAAAACTAAAGTAAATAATAGTAATGTAAGATACTTAGAAAAGAATTTAAAACGTATTAAAGAAGAAGAAGAAAGATTAATATTAGAATTCGATAAAAAGGCTAAAAGTATCTTAGGAGAAGAACTATATAACTTAGTTGTTAAAACATGTGGTAGAAGTGATCATCTTCTTACTAGTTTTCATAAGTCTTCAATTTTAAATAGTAAGTATTATGACCTGTATGTAGAAAAAGTAAGTAAATGGTTTAAAGATAAAACAGAATCTCTTAAAAAGGGAATTACTGATAAAGATAAATTTGAAGGAATAGAACCATTAATACCTGAATCTTTTGCTCTTGCTAGTTTAGGATTAACAGTATTCCATAAAAATCCTGGAATGCGTTTATATGATGTTCAAAAGATAGCAGGATTAGCTATTATTGAGGGAAATGTTGCTGAATTAGGTACTGGTGAAGGAAAAACTTTATCAGCAGTACTTCCAGTATATTTACAAGCTTTAAGAGGAAAAGGTGCCCATGTAGTTACTGCTAATAGTTATTTAGCAAAAAGAGACTATGAAGAAGTTAAACCTATTTTTGAAGGACTTGGCTTATCAGCTGGTTATGTTCCAAGTAATTTAGAAAAAGATGCAAATAAAAAGAAAAGAAAAGCATATTCATGTGATGTAACATACGCTGAAAAAAGTGAAATAGCTTTTGATTACTTAAGAGATACTATCGCAGAATCAAAAGATGATTTAGTATGTCGAAGAGAAAGAGGATTTGCTTTAATTGATGAAGTAGATGACGCTTTAATTGATGATGCAAGAAGTCCGTATGTAATCGCAGGAAAAGAATTAGCTTTTCCATATGGCAAAAAATATATTACTTTAGAAGAATTATCTGCCATAATTGGAGTACCTTCTAAAGAAGTTGTAGATACTTTAAAAAGATTACATTATTTTAAAAATAGAGATTTTAAAGAAGTTGATTTTGACTTTAATGAAGCAAGTTTAGTTGGAGAAGTATTTGGAGTATTTCTAATGCAACCACAAGTTGTATTAAGAAGGACAGCAGCTAGATTTTATAATGGATTAACTATTCAATCACTATCTGTAGATGAAAATAATAGAGTAAGAAAAATATTAGATAAATATCCAGGGCTATTCCAAGTAAAAGGTAGAATATTAAGAACTAATAATAATGAATTATATGATTTATTAACTATAGATACAGAAGATGATGAAGAAGTAAGTCCATTATATAGTAAAATATCTGTAAGTGATGTAGCTTTCTTAAGAAAAACTTTTGGTATAGTAGTTAATACTATTAACAATAAAGAAAAAGTATATATTACACAAAAAACATCTGATCAATTTATTGAATATGTATTTTTAACTGATCCTAGAGTTAATAAATTAATAATAGAAAATCAAGATATTATTAGAAAAGAATTAATTAGATTATATGGCAATCCTTCTTATATGTTAAAAAATGGAGAACTAACTCTTACTGGTTTTCGTATGCTAATGAGAGATAATAGTACTTTCTTTAAAGAACATGTTAAAGAAATAGATCATTTATTTAATAGACTTGCTAATAATAGTACAGTTACTTTAGGAATAATGTTAGATTATTTTAAAGATTCAGTTGAAGCAAATGAAATATTTGTTAAAGATAAAGATTATAAAGTAATAGAACAAGATGGTGAAAAAATAGTAGCTGTTCTAAAAAATGATAGAGTACTAGAAGGTTCTAGATATGCTAATGGTATTCAAGAAGCTTTAGAAATTAAAGAAGGAGTACCAACTCATGAAGAAAATATTAGATTAGCATCAATTACTCAAAAAGATTTTTATATGTTATATGATACTTTCTCAGGTATGACAGGTACTAGTTCTAAAAAAATATTTAGTCAAATATATGATAAACAAACTGTTAGTATTCCTAGAAGTGTTTATTATGATTATTATAGAAAAGGTTCAAGTGAAGAACCAATCGGAGTAGATAAAAAAAATACTGTATTTACAATGGATAAAAATACTAAATTTAATTTAATACTTAAATCTATTAAAGATAGTATGAATAAAAATCCTAAAGAACCAGTACTATTAGTAGTTAGTGATCCAACGGAAATAAAAGAATTGTATGAATTTTTATCAGGTAAATTATCAAGAGATGATATTGAGGTATTAAATTCAACTACTGTTAATGGAAACAAACAATTAGAAGCTAATATAGTTGCTATGGCAGGTAGACCAGGAGCAATTACAATTTCTACAGAACTTGCTGGACGTGGAACAGATATTAAATTAGGTGGAGATCGAGATACAATTATCAACAATGCAGTTATTAATGCTTCTAATAGAATGATAGCAAAAGGAATAAAAAAAGATTTTTCATCAAAAGATTTATTACTTCTTAAACAAGTAGTAGAAAAAGAATTAGTAAAAAGAGGAATTATTCCTACTTTAGAACAAGAATTAGAAGAAAGAAAGAAATTAAGAAAGAGTGGTCTTAAAGTAATATCATCTGGTTTCTTCGATAGTGAAAGAATAGATAGACAATTAGAAGGAAGAACAGGAAGAAATGGACAAGGTGGTAGTACAGAGAGATTTGCAAGTTTAGATGATGTAATTAAAGTAGGAGTTCTAAATGTTGGAATAAAGAGTACTAGAGAATTCTTTGAAGAAGGAGCAAAAAATCCTGATGGAAGTATTAGATTTAGAAATGAAAATAAACTAGTAAATAGAATTAAAGAAATACAAAGTATAAGAGATAATCATATATCTGAAAGTATTAAATATGCTCAAGATGTATCTGCGATATATTTAAAGAAACAAAAAGACTTTGTAGAACAAAGATTTAAATTATTAGAATTAGATCCAGTAAAAGATAAAGATACAATTACTAATTTAACTTATGATTTGTTAGAAAATACTATAGATTCAGTTGTAACTTCATATACAGATGTTGATGTAACTGAAGATAATGTATTGAGAGGATTAAATACTAATAGTAATAATATAGACATTGATGGATTAGTACTTGCTTGTAAAGAATATTTTGGTATAGATATAGATGTAGAAGCTCTTAAAAATACAAGTTTTAATTTATTAGAATTTAGAAATGCATTATTTGATTATACTAAGAGAATGCATGAAGAAATGTTAAAGACTAATCCTAATCAAACAGAATTAGATCTAAAAGCTCTTCTTATTACAAATAAATATATCTTAACTAATTTACCAACACTCAGTACTTCTACAATTACACAAAAATCTATAAATTCAAATAATAATTACTATAATCCTATATTAGATTTTAATCATGAAACAGAAAGATTAAGATATGGAGCAAGTAAACTAGGAACAAGATACTTATTAGGTAAATTCTTAGTACCTAGAGAAAAAGAAAAATTAGAAACTATTAGAGAAGATAGATTTGAAGAAAGTGATAAAGGTAATGAACAAAAAGAAACTAATAATATTGATTTAATTCAAAAATTAAGACTTATTAGAGATAAGTTAAAAAGAGAAGAAAAAGAAAAATCTAGTAATAGAAATTCGACTAATTTAAGAGTTAAACCAGTATTCTTTGAATTAGCTAAGAATAATAAATTTGTATTAAAAAGAAAAGAATATGAAATGGATAGAGCAAGAAAGATGTAATTTAAAAATTACATCTTTTTCCATATTCTTTTCTTTTATTTTTATTGATTTTATTACCAATTATTAGATATAATATATAACGTGTGAGGAAAGGATGAAATAATATTATGAAAAAATATGTTTATTCATTTAAAGAAGGAAATGCAGACATGCGTGAACTTCTTGGTGGTAAAGGTGCTAACTTAGCAGAAATGACTAACATTGGTTTACCAGTACCACAAGGATTTACAATTACTACAGAAGCTTGTACAAAATATTATGATGATGGTCGTGAAATTAACGAAGAGATTCAAAAACAAATTAATGAGTATATTGTAAAACTTGAAAAAGAAACAGGAAAGAAATTTGGAGAT
>JAEEGL011818703.1_pt1 | contig 19654 bp, 16 predicted proteins | sample 9134231 | NCBI WGS metagenome assembly JAEEGL01 (sample SAMN16246548, study PRJNA631951) | gut metagenome | biome: gut microbiome; feature: rumen; material: fiber-attached | host: Bos | place: Iran: Karaj | collected 2018-10 | reverse complement strand
GAAGTATATAATGACGAAGTGCTCAATGACTTGGGCGTAGCCGGGCAACATTTTTCCGAAACTAACGCCGCTGAAGTAGGAAACATATTTAAGCTGAAATTCAAATATACTGAGCCTTTGGGATTGAAATATTCGGATGAAGGCAATGAACAAAAAACTATCTACATGGGTTGCTATGGTATTGGCGTGTCGCGCGTGATGGGTGTGATTGTAGAAAAATTTGCTGACGAAAAAGGATTATGCTGGCCAGAAGCAGTGGCACCGTTTAAATACTACCTTGTTGGTATTGGCGAAAAGGGCGTCGAGGAAGCTGAAAAACTATACAAAGGACGAGAGGATGAATTCTTCTATGATGACCGTGATGCACGCCCAGGAGAAAAATTTGCAGACGCAGAATTAATGGGAATTCCTTATCGTGTAGTGATTTCGGATAAGACTTTAGCAACCGGTTGCGCTGAAGTAACGAACAGAGCAACAGGGGAAACCAAGTTGGTTGGAATTGCTGAGCTTTAGTATTGACAAGCATATTGAATTTTCATAAAATATAATAGGTTAAAATTGGAGTATTTTGATGATGAGTAAGAAAAGTATTAGTCTGACTGCCGAAGGGAAAAAAGAGCTTGAAGACGAGCTTAGTGTTTTAATAAAAGGGCGTCCAGCAATTGCCGAAAAGATTGCAGCAGCACGTGCGTTTGGTGACTTGTCAGAAAATGAAGAATACAGCTCGGCGCGCAATGAACAAAAGATGGCTGAGAATAGAATTCTCGAGATTCAAGAAATTTTGAAAAATGCAAAAATCATCCGCACCGGTAATAAAAGTTCTGCAGCACTCGGTGCTACTGTTTCTATCGAAATGAACGGCAAGAAAATGACTTATACGCTCGTTGGCACAACTGAAGCTAACCCACTCGAAGGTAAAATCTCCAATGAATCACCGATTGGCAAAGTGCTGATGGGGCACAAAGCCGGTGAGACGCTTGATTTTAACGGCAAAACCGTGAAGATTATTGAAATACAGTAACCAATAATCTATCATATAAAACAGTTCAATTTCTTTCGCGCTTCGCTCCAGAAAGCGAATTGTTTTATATGATATAATATAGATATGCTATTAGAAGATTATCGAAACGAAAGACTTAGAAAACTCGAAGCGTTGAAAGAACGTGGGATTGATGTTTATCCTGCAAAGACGCATCGTAATACTAAAATTAGTGATGTCGTGAATCATTTTGACGAGAAGCAAGGCCAAAAAGTCACGGTTGCTGGACGCATTGTGGCAATTCGTTCTTTCGGTAAATTAGTATTCTTGAAAGTGCGCGATTATTTCGGCGAGGTACAGATTTTCATGAAGGCAAACGGAGAAGAAACTCCGGAAGGGTTGCTTTCTGCTAAGGATGTAAAACTACTTGATGAAGGCGATTTTATCGAAGTAACCGGAATTGTCGATAAATCGCAGACTGGCGAGATTTCAGTCTTTTCTGATTATGTAAGATTACTCACTAAGACACTTCGTCCGCTTCCTGATGTCTTTACTAATAAGGAAGAACGCTATCGCCGTCGCTATGTCGATTTGAACGTTAATAAAGAAGTTCGTGATAGGTTAGTGCGTCGCTCTAAATTTTGGCAAGCAACGCGTGACTTTATGAATGCACATGGATTTGTCGAGATTAATGTTCCAGTTTTGGAACACACTACTGGTGGGGCTGACGCGACTCCATTTGTAACGCATATGGATGCGCTCGATGAAGATTTTTATCTACGTATTTCGCACGAATTGCCGCTTAAAAGATTGCTTGGTGGTGGCTTTGAAAAAGTCTATGATATTGGGCCGAGGTTTAGAAATGAAGGCATCGATGACGAACATTTACCCGAACATATTGCATTTGAAGCGTATGCCGCTTACGAAGATTATGAAGATGGCATGAAATTTTACGAGGAAATGATTAAATATGTCTGTAAGGAGACTTGGGGCACTTTGAAGTTTAATGTTAGCGGATTCGAAATTGATTTGGATTGTGAGTGGCCACGCTACAAATATGCAGATTTATTAAAAGAGCATTATGGTGTGGATGTCTTTAATCCTGACCGCGAGCAATTGATTCATATTTTGAAAGACAACGGTGTAGAGTCAAATTTCGATATGACTACACCACATTTAATTGATCATGTCTGGAAACTAATTCGCAAAAAATCGGCCGGTCCATTCTGGGTGATTGATGAACCGCTCAGTTTATCGCCACTTGCAAAGAAATCCGATAAAAACCCACTCGTGACCGAAAGATTTCATCCGATTATTGCTGGTACTGAAATGGGGAACGGCTTCTCTGAATTGAACGACCCTCTCGATCAGCTCGAGCGTTTTGAAGAACAACAGGCTGCGCGTGACGCTGGCGACGAAGAAGCTCAAATGCTCGACATGGACTTTGTAGAAATGCTTGAATACGGTATGCCACCGGCATGCGGATGGGGAAACAGTGAACGTAATTTCTGGCTACTCGAGGGCGTATCTGGACGCGAGGCGGTGCCATTCCCGGTAATTAAACGGGCTTAAAATTCGACTGTTTTATTGTGCGATTTAGCACCACGAGTGATTTTGATGGTGGTTTTGGCGACTTTGAAGTGCTTAGATAATAGTTTAATCAGCGCATCATTAGCTTCGCCATCGTGAGGCTTAGCGCGAAGATAGATAGTGAGCGTATCATCACCGGTTTCTACGATTTTTTCTTGACTACTTCCCGGTTTAACCGTAATTACATATTTTGGCATTGGGATCAACCTGCTTATTTTAACGATATTATAACATGCTATAATAATAGATATGGCAAAATTTAAATTAGTGTCGAAATACAAGCCAACTGGCGATCAGCCGGATGCTATTAAAAAGCTTACTGACGGTTTGAACTCTGGTGTCAAAGAACAGACTTTGCTCGGCGTAACCGGGTCTGGTAAAACATTTACGATGGCCAACATTATTCAAAATGTGCAGAGGCCGACTTTAATTTTAGCGCACAATAAAACTCTTGCCGCACAATTATATGCTGAATTTCGTGATTTCTTTCCGGAAAATGAGGTACACTATTTTGTTTCTTATTTCGATTATTACCAACCGGAAGCCTATATTGCCTCCACTGACACTTACATAGAGAAAGATTCCGCAATTAATGATGAAATTGATAGATTAAGACACGGTGCAACAGAAGCACTTCTGTCACGTCGCGATACAATTGTGGTGGCATCTGTTTCTTGCATATATGGCATCGGCTCACCTAAGAACTATCTCGAAATGTCGATTGAGGTTAGCAAAAATTCTCCGCTTAGCCAGCTTGATTTCATTAAACAATTAGTTTCGATGCAATATCATCGTAATGACTTGGCATTTGAACGCGGAAATTTTCGCGTGATGGGCGATACGATTGATTTGTACCCGGCAAACGGTGAGTTTGCCTACCGTTTTGCATTTGGGTTTGATACGCTCGAAGAAATCAAAATCGTGGATCCGTTGACTTTTGAATTACGTGAAAAGCCGGAAAGTGTACATATTTTTCCAAATACCCACTACGCTACGCCAATGGATCAGCTCGAAAAAGCCTTGGTGGCAATTCGAGCAGAATTTGAGGAGAGGTTGGCATATTTTCGCGAGCATGAAAAGTATTTGGAAGCGGAGAGGCTAAGCCAGCGCACTAAATATGACCTTGAAATGTTAAAAAGCACCGGATTTGTAAAGGGAATTGAAAACTATTCGAGACACTTAGAGGGAAGAAAAGCCGGTGAACCACCTTCGACTTTACTCGACTTCTTTCCTGAAGATTTTCTTTTGATTGTGGATGAATCGCATATGACTTTGCCACAAGTACGGGGTATGTATAATGGCGACCATGCCAGAAAAGTAAATCTCGTAGACTATGGATTTAGGTTGCCGAGCGCACTCGACAATCGTCCTCTGACTTATGGAGAATTTCAAAAGCATATTAATCAGGCAATTTATGTTTCGGCGACACCAGGGGAATATGAGTTAGAGAATTCACCAGAACCAGCTGAACAGGTAATTCGTCCAACCGGACTTTTGGATCCGGAAATTGAAGTACGCGGCAGCGAAGGTCAAATCGATGATTTGATGGAAGAGATAGATAAGCGCATCGCTAAAGGACAAAGGACGCTCATTACGACGTTAACGAAACGCATGGCGGAAGATTTGACCGATCATTTAAAGGAACGTGGCGTAAAAACTGCATATATTCACTCTGATGTGGACACATTGGAGCGTGGCGATATTTTGCGCGATTTGCGTGAAGGAGTTTATGATGTACTCGTCGGTATTAATCTTTTGCGCGAAGGGCTCGATCTTCCGGAAGTATCACTCGTAGCGATTCTTGATGCTGATAAAGAAGGATTTTTGCGCTCTGAATCGGCACTGATTCAAACTATCGGTAGGGCAGCAAGGCACGTGGAAGGAAAAGTAATAATGTATGCCAACTTTATTACTGAAAGTATGGAAAAAGCAATTTCCGAAACTAACCGTCGTCGCGAAATTCAGAAAGAGTATAACGAAAAACATAATATAACACCATCGTCCATCAAAAAAGATATCGGAATGGGGCTACGCGCTTTGATCCCGGAAAAAGAAGTCGAGAACAAGTTGAATATTAAACGTATTCCGAAAGATGAACTACCGAATTTAGTAAAACAGCTTTCTTCCGAAATGCAACTTGCCGCTGCAAACTTAGAATTTGAAAAAGCAGCGCTACTTCGTGATGAAATCCAGAAAATCAAAGATTTTATTGAGGGAAAAAAGTAATACTTTTATTATACTTATGATATAATATATAGTATATGAGTGGGCAAGCTGATTTTGCAACGTTGGAGAAAATCAAAAAACGCATCCGTGCGTGTGATTATATTACAGTTGCTGAGTTGTACTTAAAAAGCAATTTTTTGCTTGAAAGACCTCTGATTTCTGAAGACATAAAGCCGCGCTTGCTCGGCCATTGGGGAACATGCCATGGCATCAATGTGGCGTATGCAAACCTAAAAGCTTTTTATAAAGGCGAGGCAAATTTCCAGTTTATTTTAGGACCTGGGCACGGATTTCCAGCGCTACAGGCAAATCTCTTTATGGATGGCGAACTCAATCAATTTGACAAAAAAGCGAGCGTTGATTATGTGGGTCTGTCTTATATTTGCCGTAACTTTTCTTGGCCGGATGGATTCCCATCACATGCCAGTCCTTTAACGCCAGGCGTGGTAGTTGAAGGCGGAGAGCTCGGCTATGCGCTTGCCAATGCTTATGGCATGGCGCTCGGTCACCCTGAAAAAACGATAGCAGTACTAATCGGTGACGGTGAGTTAGAAACAGCTACAGCAATTGATTCTCTTAATCTACATAACTTAATGAATGGTTCCAATAATGGCAAAGTTTTACCTATTTTACATTTAAATGGCTATAAGATTTCGGCTCCGTCGATTTATGCAAGGAAGTCCGAACGTGAATTAAATGAGTTGATTCGTGGTTTTGGCTTTGATCCAATTTGGATTCGCGGAAGTGACCCAGAAGAATTCCAAAATGCTTTAAGAGAAGAGGTAGAGTCTCCGTTTTATATTTTGAGAACTGCAAAAGGCGAAACCGGTCCAAATCTACATCACGAAGCACATCAAATCCCGCTTAAAAATCCAGCAGGAGATGAAGCGGAGATGAACGAACTTGAGAAATGGTTGAAATCATACAATTTCGAGGAATTGTTTAGCCGTGAGAAAGGGTTTTTGTTATGATAGAGCAAGTGTATAATCCTGGCGAAGAGTTTTATTCCTCAGCTGAGAGAATCGGTGAGCTCCTTAAAGAAACATTGCAGAATAATCCGTATTTTTATTTCTTTTCACCAGATGAAACTACATCGAACAAGCTTAGTGCTGTTTTTGATGTAGAGAACCGCGCTTGGGGAGATTTGCCAACTAAGTCTTGGGATTTACCAGAAGACGAGAATGGTCGCATTGTTGAAATGCTGTCTGAGAATGTGCTGTTTTCTGTGATGACTGGACACTTGTTGAATGGCGAACAGGCAATGTTCGGGAGCTATGAATCGTTCTTACCAATTATTACTTCGCAGTTATTGCAACATATCAAGTTTATTAAACAATCTCGTAATGTAGAATGGCGCGAACCGATCCCGGCCGTGAATTTACTTTCTACCTCAACTTGTTGGAGACAAGATCATAACGGATATACACACCAATCACCGGCCCTTATTTCAATGTTACTCTCGGTCCCGTCTAATTTATCAAATTGCATTTTCCCAGTAGATGATGTAGCGGCAGAAGAGGCATTTCATTTTATGCTGAAATCGAGAGATGTTGTAAATCTTACAACATTTAATAAAAACCCTGTTGCGAGATATATTGATTCACATCATGCAAGGTTTTTGTTTGATAACGGTGGCGCATCGATTTATCAATTTGCTTCCGATGAAAAGCCAGATGTTGTATTTACGGCTGCTGGAGATATAGTGACGCACGAGACATTGCTTGCAATGAAGACACTTAGAGAGGATATTCCGGAATTAAAAATGCGCTTTGTGGGAATTAACGCACTTTCTTACCGCGCAATCGGTACTACCGAGAATAAGCTTTCACAAGAAAAGTTTGATGAAATGTTTGAAAAACATATTCCGATTATCGCAAATTTCCATGGCTATCCTGAAACCCTTGAGACCATATTAGAAAACTACACCGAGCGTCGCAGACTGCGCGTACACGGGTTTAATGAAGAGGGTTCTACTACGACTCCGTTTGAAATGCTAAGAAAAAATGCGGCTTCGAGATACGATATTGCTGCAGATGTCGCCGAAATGCTTGGACAAAGCCAATTAGTAGAGAAATACCGACGTTTGATTGAAGTAAATCATGATCACGCTGTGCAATTTGGCGAAGATTTGATAAAATAGCGTTGTTATGGAATTATTTATTTTAATAGTCGTACTTGCTATTTTTGTGGAGACCACAATAATTTTGTTCCGCAAATATAAATTAAATTTTAATAGCAAACGAAAAATATATGTCGATACGTCGGCTTTAATTGATGGAAGAATACTCAATGTTGCCAAGAGTGGATTTGTCGACGGAGATTTAATAATACTAAAAAGTGTTTTAATGGAGTTGCAGCTTTTAGCTGACGGTAAAGATTCTTTTAAACGTAATCGTGCACGTGCTGGACTGGAGGCTGTATCGGAATTAGAGCGAGTAGTTAATATAAATACCGAAATTTTAGATGATGGTAGCGGACATAAAAAAGTTGACGAAGAGCTTCTAAAACATGCTAAAGAGACGCGTGGGGCCATTTTAACGCTCGATTATAACCTGATAAAAGTGGCGGAAGCGGAAAAAATCGAAACTTTAAATATTAACGACTTAGCATTGGCTGCGAGAAACGAATTCTTACCGGGCGAAAGAATTAAATTAAAGATTACCGAAAAAGGTTCCGGACGTGGACAAGGCGTTGGCCATCTAAAAGACGGAACTATGGTAATAGTAGACAATGCCGCTGAACGTATTGGCAGGGAAATAACCGTAGAGTTTGTAAAATTCTACGAGACGCCGGCCGGCAAGATGATATTTGCAAAACTCGCTAAAAAGAATTAAGGATTGTCCCCGGTATTATCACCAGAGTCGTTAGACGGGGTAAGAGTTAATTCGGAAGATGCATAATAACCGGCAGTATCGGATACTACTATTTTGATTGATTTTTCGGTGCCTTGAAGCGCATATCCGCTTACAATGCCGGTGGAGCCGATACTAATACCACTCTTCTCCTCGCCATCAACATATAGCGTATACCCCGAAATATCGTTTGTGCCTTTTTGAATTCGAGCAATAATCACTTTGCCTGCAGTAGATAGAGCAACATCTGGTGGTGTATATGTACAGGTATCACTGACCTCGCGGTTATATGGCTCTGGGACATCATATACTTCTTCATTAGTTAAAGGGTCAGTGATTTTAGTAACTTCGATACCGACCTTATACGATTCAGGCGTACAGGCGCTGGCTAATAAAAAATTGTATTTATTGAAGGTGAGAGTTTCCTTAGCAATGCCGGAGTTTTTCTCTTTATCAAACCAGCTCGGCCAAATGTCAGTGACGCCGTTAACAGTCATAGTCTTAATACCACCCGGCACAACTGGCTCATCGCCATAGTGCCATTTACCGTCTGGTTCGTAAACTTCCTTATGGACACGTTCCATATACGTACCTACTGTATTACGTGCTACAGCATTGGAGTTAGAAGAAAGACCAGAACCATCGTGGTTGCCATTCCAAACAAAGGTAGAAATTGCGGTAGAATAGCTTTCGATTAATGAGTCCTTAGTTACAGCAGCGTTATCAGTGGTGGTAGTACCGGTCTTGGTAGCTGTCCAAACATCTGGGACTACATAACCATAGCTTTGAGAGCCGCCAGGAGCATAGATGCCAAAGCGGGCGCTCGGATCGGACAGAATGCTGGATATCATGTAGGCAACTTGCTCGTCAACTACACGAACGGCCGGAGAATCGGTCCATGATTCAATAATATCGCCGGCAGAGTTCTTGACTTCGAGAACGTAGACAATGTCTTTATAAGAACCGCCACGGGCGAGAGATGCGTAAGCGTTGGCATGTTCAACCATGCGTACGTTACAACCAGAACCGATAGCAATTGAAAGACCATAATCACTACGATTTTCACAATATGATTTATCGCCGAGGGCATGAGCGACTTCAAGAGAGTTTTCGATGCCATTAATATATAGTGCTTTAACGGCTGCAATATTTAGAGAGTGACCAAGTGAGAAGCGAATTGGAACATTACCGAAGAAGGAGTTGGTGGCGTTGGTCATAGTACAACGGCCAGATGCGCCAGCACAATAGATTTTATCGATGTTTTCATCTTTCAAGATGGAGCCAGGGCCATAATTGACACCTTCGCGTTGCATAAAGAGCGGTGAATAATCGAGAATTGGCTTAATAGAAGAACCAGGTTCGATGTAACCATCGGTAGCAACGTTATATTCGCCGTAGGAAGCACCGAAGAAATCGACGGAGCCAACCATAGCAATAACTTGAGAAGTCTCGACGTCGAGCGAAACGAGAGCAACGTTGTCAGAATCGTTCATGTAAGAGTATTCCATACCAGTTGCAACGGCATCTTCAGCAATTTTTTGAGCACGAAGATCAACTGTGGTTTTTATGGTCCAACCACCAGCGCGCATAGTGGAAATACCATATTTGTCTTCGAGTTGTTTTTTAACTGCGAGCACAAAGTGTGGTGCTTTCATGTCAGCATATTGACTGGATTCTGGTTTAATAGTGGCTAAAATATCGATTTTCTTGGCTTCTTCAGCTTCTTCTTTAGTAATTGTACCCATTTCGGCCATGGCGTCGAGAGTATGTTGTTGGCGCCAAATCAGCTGCTCATGACCATATTTATTATATGGGTTGAATACACCTGGGTTGTTCGGAATTGAAGCGAGCAATGCGGACTCTGCGAGAGTAAGGTCTTTTGCATGTTTGCCAAAGTAGGTTTGGGCAGCAGATTCAACTCCGTTACGACGTCCACCATAAGGCGACTGGTTCAAGTACATCGTAATGATTTGGTCTTTACTATACATATGCTCGAGCTCAATAGCTAAGATAAGCTCTTTAATCTTACGAGAAAGACCACCACGGTTGGCACTTTGCGCTTCATCGGCAAAATATACCTGCTTGATAAGCTGCTGAGTAAGAGTAGAACCACCCTGGACTTGTTTGCCGCTAATAGTACTAATAATAGCACGTGCGAGACCAATAAAGTCCACACCAATATGACTATAGAAGTTACGATCCTCGATAGCAATAGTGGCATCGTACATGTATTTTGATATTTCGTCAGCCTCTACGACCAAACGATAGTTATCGTTGCCGGTATCCTTCCAAAGAACTTCGCCGTTACGGTCAAGGTAGGTATTAACTGTTTCGGAAATATTCATTTCGTCGAGACGAATAGCATCGAGATCTTTTTTGTAATAAAGGAATAAGCCGCCAATACCGATAATGATAAGCAATATAAAGATGCCGATAGTTTTTAAAATGGCTTTCTGACCGCGCCATGAGAACCACCAATGGAAGACGCGTTTCGGATGAAGACGAGCAAAGAATCTTTTGATTGGTTCTTTCGGTAAAGTTGCTAAATCTTCAGCGCGGCGACGTTCGGCCGCTTCTTTTTTAGCTTTACGCTTTTCTTTGTGGTTGGCCCAAAAACTACCAGTACGCTTAGATTTTTTCTTGGCGGTTTTTTTAGATTTTGTCATTTCTTCTGATACCTCTTCTTTTGGCTCTTCAACTATTTGGTTCTCTTCTTTTAGAGTATCTTCTTGCGAATTATTAACACTTGGTGCAGTTTCTTCTTTTAAAGAATCTGCATTAAGTGGTCTTTTTTCGATAGTAGGAATTTTAAACTCCTGCTTAGTAGGTTGTTCTTCTACTTTTGCTTCAGCTTCTTCAATAACCGACGGCTCGGAAGCAATTTCTGCTTCTGCCCCAGGTTCAATATTGTCTTGAGTTTCTACCACTTCGATAGGTTTTTTTGTAGCTGCATCTGTTAAACGCTTGTTCCTATCACCAGTTGGTCTTTTTGCTGGCAAAATAACATCCACTTTCTTTTTAACCATATAAATATTATATCACGTGTTATAATAAATAACATGAAAAAGTTTCGTTTTAAGTCCGTGGTAGCGCTTGCTAATGCGAAAATGTCCGTGAGATCTGCTGCAATCGTGCTTGCGTCATCAACTCTTATTTCGGCACTTTTAGGACTTTTTCGTGATAGGCTTTTAAATTCATATTATCTCGGGACCTATCCGACTGGAATTGATGCTTATACTGCAGCATTCACGATTCCGGATTTTATGTTTTTCATTTTAACTTCTGGCGCGCTTGCAGTTTCATTTATCCCTGTGTTTAACCAAAGATTAGTGGCTGGCAATAAAAAATCTGCATGGGAATTATCGTCATCGCTTCTTAATTTGTTGGCACTTTTGACCTTAATCACAAGTATCCTCATAATGATTTTTGCTGACCCATTAATTCGTTACGTAGTAAGTCCAGGCCTTGATGAATCTGGCATGGTTCTCGCGATTAATATGACACGTGTGATTGCGATTAATCCATTTCTGTTTTCTATTGCCACGGTTCTTACTTCAATTCAACAGGCAGTTGGGCGATTTGTGTTTTATGCGTTTGCGCCCGCTATATATAATATAGGCATTATTATAGGTATTACTTGGTTTACCGGTGGGATTAATCTTTTCGGCGTACAAATTTTTGATGGCGGAATCATGGGTGTAGCAATCGGCGTGATTTTGGGCGCCGTGATGCAGCTGATTGTGTCTTTGATTGGACTGTTTGGTCTTGGGTTTGATTATGAGTTTAAGATTCGCTGGAAGAATCAAGGTTTTCGCAGTATTTTGAAACTCTTGCCAGCTCGTTCGCTCGACCAGGGAATTGATTATGTGAATGCAATCGTTAATACCAACTTGTCTTCACGCATGGGCGCCGGAGCGGTGAGGTCGTTTAACCAGGCGTCATCATTGCATCAAATGCCAGTCAATTTGATTGGCGTGGCAATTTCTACGGCGTTCTTTCCTAAATTAACTGAGGAATTAGGCGCCGGTGACGAATCGGAATTTTACGAAACGTTCAGAAAAGCTTTGCGTATGATTACATGGATTTCATTGCCTGTAGCCGTGATCGCTTTCTTTACGCGTGGGTATGTGACATCGTTTATTTCAAATATTGGCAACAATGACCAGAACGGAACCATCGCGTCGGTACTTGGCACGCTTTGTATTGCGATTTTTGCGAGATCGGTTTTTCATATCGCATCGCGTGGATTTTATGCATATCAGGACACCAAAACGCCATTTAGGGTTTCAATTATAGCAATCGGACTAACGATTGCGCTTTCTGTGTGGTTCTTCTTCTTAGGCTGGGGAGTAGATGGTCTTGGTTTAGCACAGTCACTTGGTGCTATCATCGAAATCACCATATTATTATATATATTACAAAAACGTTCTCGCGGTAAATTACTAAACCGTGAATTCTTTAAGGCATCTATTAAAATGATTTTCGCAACGGCAATTGCCGGAGCGATTGCATTTGCATTTACGAAATTCATCCCGCTTATGGCCACAGATAATTCGCTTGTCATTACAATTCCAAAATTCTTGCTGATTGCGGCACTCGCTATTATCGCTTACCTAATTGCCAGCTTCTTCCTCGAGCTTAATGAAGTTCAGCCAATCGTTGACTATTTGAAAAAGAAGTTGTTTAAAAATATTAAATAACTGATATAATATAATCCATGGAAATAAAACGCGAGGATATTATTCATTTGTCTGAACTTTCTGATTTTTCGCTACCGGAAAACGAAATCGAAAGTCTCGGCAAAGATTTGCAAAATATTATTAAATATATCTCTCAACTCGATGATTTGAATACAGATGGGGTTGAACCAACATATCAAGTTTTCGAGATGGAAAACGTTTGGCGAGATGACGAAATAAAACCGCAAGAAGCTTCGCGCGAAGATTTGCTTGCGCTCACCAAAGAGTCGATTGATAACCAAATTAAAGTGCCAAAGGTGTTGTAATTATGAAATTAGCTAATAAAACTACTACTGCAACCGAGCTTGTAAAAGAGGCGCTAAGAAAAGTCAAGCAATATAGTGATTACAATATTTTTACGTTTATTAATGAAGAAAAAGCGTTAAAAAAAGCAGCCGAAATTGATGAAAAAATTAAAAAAGGCGAGAAAGTCGGAAAGTTAGCAGGCGCTACGTTCGCGATAAAAGATAACTTTTTGTCTCCGGACGGTGAAACAACTGCAAGCGCATTGATTTTGAATGGATTTGTTTCGCCAGTCACCGCTACTTCAGTAGCAAAACTCGAAGCTGAGGACGCGATTATGATTGGTCGCACTAATATGGATGCGTTTGCGCATGGCTCTTCGACTGAGAACTCTTATTATGGACCAACTCTAAACGCGCATGATAAAGAACGTGTAGCTGGTGGCTCATCTGGAGGCTCGGCTGTAGCAGTAGCACTCGATATTGTAGAGTTCGCAACTGGTTCCGATACCGGTGGCTCAATTCGTCAGCCGGCATCGTTTAACGGCGTGTATGGCTTAAAGCCTACCTATGGATGCGTTTCGCGCTATGGCGTAGTGGCAATGGCATCATCCACTGACTGTATTGGTTTCTTTACTAAAACCCCGGAAGATATGGACCTCGTGATGTCGGTGGCTTCTGGCCGAGACGATAAGGATTTAACGACTTTGCCGGATTTCTATAACGAAGAGATTAGCGAGAAAAAACATTTAAAAATTGGCATAATTAAAGATTTCGACAATGATTCCGTGCAGCCAGAAATCAGAAAAGCTTTAAAAGAAAAATGCGAAAAACTGAAAGCTAAAGGTCATGAAATTGTAGAACTCGACATGCCGACTTTGAAATATGCGCTTGCAGCATATTACATCATCGTGCCAGCGGAAGTGGCTTCCAATTTGTCTCGTCACGACGGCATACGTTATGGTTTTCGTTCAGAAAAGTCAGCAGATTTAAACTCTTTGTATGGTAATACTCGAAGTGAAGGGTTTATGCCGGAAAACAAGCGTCGTATCATGATTGGCAACTTCGTATTATCTTCAGGGTTTTATGATGCATATTTCTTGAAAGCTGCCAAAGCTCGCACATTAATCATTAAAGAATATGAAAATGCTTTTAAAAAGTGCGACTTTATTCTGACTCCAGTCTCGCCGAACTGTGCATTTAAGATTGGCGAAAAGGTGAATGATCCGGTGGCGATGTATCTCGAAGATATGATGAGTGTTTCCTTAAACCTTGCTGGTGTGCCTGGACTATCAGTGCCAGTAGGTGAAACCGGTGGCGGATTACCAATTGGCCTACAAATTGTTGGCCCACGCCGAAGCGATAAAGCTATACTTAAGTTTGCTAAGGAGTTAGCATGATTGACGGTGGGGTTGTAACATTCTTTATTGCTATCGTAATAGTCGCGATATTGATTTTCGTGGCAATCGGTTTAACCGGCAAAAGAGGGCACAAATTTAATGTTGAAGACTATCAAGTAAGATTTTTGGCAATTGAAAATAAACTAAACAAGGAGAACTCGGCATCATTTGAACTCGCTGTAATTAATGGAGACAAACTGCTCGATCGCGCGATGATAGAGCTTGGCGTGCCAGGCAAAACGATGGGGGACAGGCTAAAACGCGCTGGTAGTAGATTTTCAGATGTAAATGCCGTGTGGCGTGCGCATAAATTGCGTAATACAATTGCGCATGAAAATGATGTTGAGTTGACTTACCGTCAAGCGGCAAATGCTTTAGCTATTTATAAACAAGCTTTAAAAGATTTGGGAGCCATTTAATGAAATACATTCCAACAATCGGCATTGAATGCCATGTACAACTAAAGACTAAAACTAAGCTTTTTTCTGAAGTCGATAACGATGCAAGAGGGAAAGAACCGAATTCTTGCGTTTCACCGGTGGACTATGCACTTCCAGGAATGCTTCCGAGATTAAATGGTGAAGCCGTGCGTTTGGCTATTTTGGCTGGGCGCGCAATGAATTGCGAAATAAACGGGCACTCGCGCTTTGATCGTAAACATTATTTTTATCCGGATTCGCCGAAAGGATATCAAATTACACAATTTTATGCACCAATAATTGGTGCTGGTTACGTAGAGCTACCTTCTGGGATCAAGGTCCGTATCCATCATGCACACCTCGAGGGCGACGCCGGCAAACTCACGCATTTCGATTCTTATTCATTGGTAGACTTAAACCGCGTTGATACCCCTTTAATCGAAATCGTTTCACAACCGGACATTCATTCGGCCAAAGATGCACATGATTATTGCAAGGAGCTTTGGAGATTAATGTGTTATGCTGGTGTGACTTATGGTGATTTATATAATGGTAATATGCGTTTTGACGTAAACATCTCACTTGCACCAGAAGGCTCCGATAAACTCGGTACTCGTGCGGAAGTCAAAAACCTTAATTCTTTCAGATCTGTAGAACGTGCTACTGAATACGAAATAACAAGACAAACTAAATTACTTGATGCTGGAAAGAAAGTGATTCAGGAGACCCTGGGTTGGAGCGATGCCACTGGCAAAACCACCGGCCAGCGTTCTAAGGAGGAGGCAAAGGACTACCGTTATATGCCAGAACCAGATTTACCGCCGCTTAATCTTTCGGATGAATTTATCGCCAACGAATCCGCCAAACTACCAATGATGCCAAATGATTTTCGTAAGAAATTTGATGGGGCAATTCCAAATGACATACTCGAAGTATTACTTGACTATCCTGGTTTAATGTTTAAGCTCGGTGAAATTAAAGACGAAAATATAAAGACGATTTCGAATCTCTTCGCTTCAGTATTATTAGCTGAAGAGAAATCGGCTGAATATTTGAACGATTTACCAACCAGCGCACAACTTAACGGATTGGCTGAGATGAATGCTAAAAAAGAGCTTAGCTCAACCGCAACCAAAGAAGTGTTTTTGAAGTTCTTTGACCCACAAATGAAGGGGAAGGACGCAAAAACTATCGGCAAAGAGTTTGTTTTGATTCAGCAAAATCAGTAAGGTGCACTCGCGGCATTTGTGGATGTAGTCTTAAACAAGCCAGAAACCCAGAAGGCTCAGGCTGATTTTAAAGCCGGGGAAGAAAAAGTAATCGGGTTCTTGGTCGGGCAGGTAATGAAAGAATCACATGGTAAAGCTAATCCAGCTGCCGTACAAAAAATTTTGAGAAATAAACTAAAATAATCTATAAGAAAGACCCTAAAAACGGAGGGTTGTCGGTTTTTTTGACTTTTTTAAATAAATGAGTTATAATGAAAGTAATGGATGTTTTTTTATCCATTTTTATATGTTTGCGTTCCTTTAGAATCCAAAAAATACAATAACTGTCATCGGGGGTTTAAAAATGATTAGATATCTGTATTTTCCTTATCGCGTACTAAGGGCAAGAATGGAGACATCGTGCGCCACGAAGGTGGTAGATTGCCAAAATTCTGCCTTTATGATAGATAAAGCGGTAAAGCGAATCGGCACCAAAAACTCGGTAGAGTTTTACTACATCAGATTCCTTCCGTATTAGCGGCTTAGGCCGCTATATTATCTATCAACTCGCGGGGAGAGCGGAAATCTTACTAATCCGCTCTCTTCCAACAAAAAAAGGCGCAAAAGCCTCTTCGCTTTTGGCGCGGGAGGAGCAATGTTGAGGCCGAGCGCCCACATTACCGTCTTCAGTATTTTAGCGAGAAAATTGCAAACGGCGCCCATTAATCACTCCTGTGAGGGGTAATGGACGCTATCGTAAGGGGTCAGACGCAAAAGCACTTTCCACTTTCACAAAAAAATGAATGCTACTTCATTATCAAGCATTCAAACATCCACAGCACCTCCGTGTTTTACACGGAGGTTTTTTATTTGTAATTATTTCGGTTTATATGGTATAATTACTGAAATTGTCTCTTGTTTTTGTGTGTGAAACTAAAAACGCGACAAAAGGTAATAAATAATAAAGGAGCATATGGCTACTGAAATAAAAGATTTGGCTAAGCTACGCAATATCGGTATTATCGCCCATATTGACGCTGGCAAGACGACTACTTCCGAAGCGATTCTGTATCGTACCGGACTTAAGCATAAAATTGATTTAGTAAAAGGCGGAACTGGTGGTGCTGAAACCGACTGGATGGAACAAGAGAAGGAACGTGGCATTACGATTACTTCTGCCGCCGTGACTGTTTATTGGAAAGGTCATCAGATTAACATTATTGATACCCCGGGCCATATCGATTTCACCGCTGAAGTAGAGCGTTCGCTTCGCGTGCTTGATGGTGCAGTAGTAGTATTCGACGGTAAGATGGGCGTAGAAGCTCAGTCCGAAACCGTTTGGCGCCAAGCTACTAAATACGGTGTGCCACGAATTTGCTTCGTTAATAAGATTAACCAAATTGGTGGTGATTTTTATAAATCTCTTGATTCGATTCATAAGCGTCTTTCTAAAAATGCAGTAGCCATTCATCTCCCGATTGGCTTCGAAAAGGATATTTGTGGTGTAGTAGATTTAATCGACATGAAAGCCTATACTTACAAAGATTACGCTGATCATGAACTTACCGTTGGTGAAATACCTGCCGATATGCTTGAGAAAGCTAAAAACGCTCGCTCCATCTTAGTCGAAGAGGCTGTTCAAGCAGATGAAGCTTTGATGGATAAGTATTTCAATCAAGGCGAGGATGCTATTACTGAGATTGAGCTAAAGGCTGCGCTTAGAAAGCGCGTACTTGAAGGTGACTTCTTCTTGGTAACTGGCGGCGATGGTCGTGGCGTAATTGTAGAAAAAGTTCTTGACCTTATGACTGATTATCTCCCAAGCCCACTTGATCGTGACCAAGGTCAGACCGTTGGCACTAATCCTAAGACTGGCGATCAGGTTGTACGTAAGGCTGACAACTCTGAGCCTCTTACTGCGCTCGCTTTCAAGATTGCAACCGATCCGTTTGTGGGTAAACTGATTTTTATTCGTGTTTATGCGGGCACGCTTAAAGCCGGCGATACGATAATGAATGCTACGACTGGCGATAAAGAGCGCATTGGGCGCCTCGTGAGGATGTATGCTAATGAACGTAATGATATCTCTGAGATAAAAGCTGGCGACATTGCGGCCGTAGTAGGGCTTAAGAACTGTACTACTGGTACAACTCTTTGCGACCCGTCACATCCAATTCTTCTTGAGTCTATCGATTTCCCGGATCCTCCAGTATCAATTGCCGTTGAGCCGAAGACTAAAGCCGATCAGGAAAAGATGGGCATTGGGCTTTCAAAACTTGCTGAAGAAGATCCGACTTTCCGCGTACATACCGATGAAGAAACTGGTCAAACCATTATTTCCGGTATGGGCGAGCTTCACCTAGAAATTATTATTGATCGTTTGAAACGTGAACATGGCGTAGAGGCCAATACTGGTGCTCCACAAGTTGCTTATCGTGAAACCATTCGCGGTACTGCCGAAGCACAAGGTAAGCATATTAAACAGTCTGGTGGCCGTGGTCAATATGGTGATGTCTGGATTAAATTTGAGCCAAACGAACCTGGTAAGGGCTTCGAGTTTATCGATATGATTAAGGGTGGCGTAGTCCCTCAAGAATATCGCAAGCCAGTACAAAAGGGTGTCGAGGATACTTTGGCGGGTGGCGTTATAGCTGGCTATCCGGTTGTAGATATCAAGGCTACGCTCTACGATGGTAGCTATCATGATGTCGACTCTTCTGAACTCGCCTTCACCCTTGCAGGTAGCTTAGCTACTCGTGAAGGTATCAAGAAGGCTAATCCGGTGCTTCTTGAGCCTGTTATGAAGCTCGAGATTACCACTCCGGAAGAATTCATGGGCGATGTAATTGGCGATATTAACTCCCGTCGTGGTCGCATTGACGAAATGGAAGATTTAAATGGTGGCGCTAAGTTAATTAAGGCTTTCTGTCCACTCGCTAACCTCTTTGGTTATACTGGTGACCTTCGTGGTATGACGCAAGGACGTGCCGCTTCTTCAATGGAGCTCTTCGCTTACGAAGAAGTACCACCAAATGTGGCTCAAGAAATAATCGAGAAAAGAAACTCGAAATAGCCTAAGAATCCCCGAATTAATCGGGGATTTTTGATTGGTTTAAAACCTTTATGGTATAATGAACTCATAATCAAGGAGTTATTTTATGGCTGCAACAAAGAAAAAAGAAGAGTCTACCGGCATATATACCGCTGGGTTCGTGCTTGGCATTATCGGCGTAGTATTCTCGATTATCCCAGCGTGCTACTGGATTGGTTTGATTCTTGGAATTTTGGCACTTATTTTCGGTATCATTGGTCTGAGCCGCAAAGCAGAAGGATATAAGCCAGTCACGGCTACCGTGCTCGGGGCTATTTCATTAATTATTAGTATTATAATGATGATTCTTTGGATTAACATCTGGAATACGGCAATTGATACTATGTTTGATTCGGATTTGTGGAGTAGTTTGATAGAATATACCTCTTCTTCTGCTGATTCTACTACTGAGGAAATACTTAATAATTATGCCAAAGTAGAAATACTCGGATACGAGGAAGAGGAAGACGCTTTGTCTGATGGTGCACTCCGTGTTAAGGTGACTAATATTGCAGATAGCAGCAATTCATACTCGTTCGCATTTGAAGCAGTCGATGAAAATGGTGACAGACTCGACACCGATGATGCCTATGTCGAATCACTCGCACCTGGACAATCTACTACTATCAAAACATTCAAGTATTCTCTGCTTAGCACTGAAGAACTGAAAAAGGCGGTGTTTAAAATTTATAGAGCGTCAATGTACTAATTCACGCCATTTAAAAAGACCCTGCAAGCCAGGGTCTTTTTGAGAAATCCTCTTTACAATTAAGCAAAAATAGTCTAAAATAGTAGAGTAGAGATTTGGAGCTGGTTTTTATTAGCGCTCCAAACGTAAAATAATATAAAAGGAGAAAGAATGGCAAATTTTGACCGTTCCAAGCCGCACATCAACGTCGGCACCATGG
>JAEEGL012237050.1_pt1 | contig 19655 bp, 14 predicted proteins | sample 9134231 | NCBI WGS metagenome assembly JAEEGL01 (sample SAMN16246548, study PRJNA631951) | gut metagenome | biome: gut microbiome; feature: rumen; material: fiber-attached | host: Bos | place: Iran: Karaj | collected 2018-10 | reverse complement strand
TGTTGTTGGCGTTGTAGGCCTGCCCATGGAACCCGTGGTTGCCCAGTTCCTGCATCAGTTCGCCGGCCGTGTAGGCTTGGGGAACGTCCGTGGCAGTGGGTTTGCGCAGGAAGACCATCAGCGCCTCTTCACAGTCATTGGGAACCATGAAGTCGCGGTTGTGCTCGGTGATGGCAGCGCTCTCTTCCTGTGTGGGCTTAGGGTTGAAGCCATTCTGCAGCAACCAGAGCGCCTGGGCATAGGCTCCCTCATAAGGCAAGGGGTGCTCGTTCAGGTTCACCGTGCCGACAAGGTTCATGCCCAAGTATCTGCGACTGCCCTCTCTGTCGAGGATAAACTCCTGATAGTTAGAGGCTCCGATGAGCGAGGCCTTGCGATCACGGATCTCGCGGAAGTGACCATAGGCGTCGCGCAGGTTACTGTGGTTGGAACTGATGATGGCCTTGTAGGCATTGCTCTTCTGGTTGCTGGAGATGCTGAACTCGTCCATGAAAATCATCAGCACCTCGCTGAGCGAGATGATGAAGTCCTTGTCCACCTTCTCGCCCGGGTTCGCCTCCTTGTAGTACTGGCGAAGCACCTGCGGCAAGATGTGGCGGATGAAAAACGTCTTGCCGATGTGCTGCGCACCGCAAAAAACGGGCATAATGGGGTTCTCATCCACCTTACCTGTCCAAAGCGCCACCATGCCCACGAACCACTTCTTCAGGATCTGCTGATAGAAGGCGCCGTTCTCGGGGTCGCCGTAAATCAAGTGACCCGCGAAGAACTCTTCAATGTAATCACGTCCGCAAGAGGGGTCGTAGGGCGGCAGCGCGTTGAGCCAAGTGAGCACCACATCGTAGTCCTTGGAGAAGTCCCTACTTTCCAGCAGCGCCTTGACATCGGACAGTCTCACGTTTAGCCCCTGTTCCTGCAAGCGGGCATAGATGGTGCTCATGTCGCGGTCGGTCGTTGGCTGCCATTCACCCATGGGCAAGCAGCGATGTTCCACGCGGCTGCGCCAGGTGTTGTAGCGAAACTCATACCACATACACAACTGCTGGCGCATCAAGCGGAAGCGGTTTTCCCTTTCTTCCTTGCGCTCAGCCTCGTTTTTGGGGCGGGGACCGCGCGGCAACGTGATGTCGATGCCGTGGTCCTTGGCCAGCTGCATGAGAGTGCCCAGGCCGATGTCACCGCGGCCAGTCTTCAGGCAGTTGTCGAACTTAGCGTCACATTCCTCGCGGCGATAGCCTGGATAGTGACAGCAAATGGTGTGATAACTCTCGCGGGCTGCCTCACCCTGAGAGGCGCAGGCAAACGTCACGTTGATCCAGTCCTGATACTGACTGGTGATGTCGATACCGCTCTCGTCGATACGACGCGCCACGAGCTCCAAATGCTCCATGTCGCTGAAAGATTTACTTTCTTTAGTCATAATGAAAAACTGAAAGTGTTAAACAATTATTGTGCTGAAATATATTTTGGGTTTACGTAACATTGCGGGTCCCACGGCAAGTAGCAGGCGCGGCACACATCGCTGCAGTTCTTGTCGGAGTCCACACCATAGGTGAACCCCACATAGCGGCGCAGCCGTTCATATTGCTCTTTGAAGGACAGACCCTGCAACCACTCCGGCAGCACCACTATCCACTTCACGCCCAAGCCTTTCGGCGAGAGGAAGCACAGTGCCGTTTCCACTGTTGTGTCCTGGATGAACACCTGCTGCAAGCTTCGCGCCTCTTCCATGGAACTCAGCCCGTCGATGTCCATCGCCACAAACGGCGAACGCATCACCAGACTCCGCGCATTGCGGTAAGAGAAGATGCCCGCAAACGTGGCATACTCAAAGTGCAAAGCCTTAAACACCTGCTTCTGATCCGTTGCGGCCTGTTTCTGCTCCGTCGAGGCCTCCTTCTGCCCCATCGAAGCCTGTTTCTGCCCCATTGAAGCCTGTTCCTGCTCAGTCGAGGCCTGTTTCTGACCCGTTTCGGTCTCCTTCTGCCCCGTTTCGGCCGTCGATACCATTTCCCGCAGCTTCAGCGTTGCCCATCGCGCGCGATCCGATATAATATACTGGTACACCCATTCGATGTCCTGCGTCTGCTGTGGCCTCTGACGCGGCTTCGCCTCTTTTTTCTCATCATCCCACCAGCCCGCTGGAAAGATGCTGAAACGCTCATTCTCAAAAGTCTGTATTGTTGCCATATTCCAATTATGTATTGCTGATCGTGTCAATCTCTGTCTCTCTTCCCAGCTGAATCCACGCGCCCCAGCCCCCTTTGGGAGGGTCTGGCACGCTGTCCCGGATAGCCTCGTAGGCCTCTATCAGTCTGCGCTGTGCCTCGCTGGTTCCTGTTTTGTGTTTCATATCCTCTATATGTAAGACAGTATCATGTTCTGGGTTTACTCTTTCCTGCGCATGCCTAAACAATGTCGCAGCTATTTGCCCGCAAAGGTATGGCTTTTTTGGCACTTTTCCAAAGGGCACATAAAGAAAGGCACCCTACAAGTGGGTGCCTTGTGGGTGCCTTGTGGGTGCCTTGTGTGGGTGCCCTGATGATTTTTGGCAGGGTGCCTCGTTATTTTTCTATGGGTGCCTCACCATCAGAAGGAGAGTGGGGTTCCCATCCTGGACATATCTTTTTGGCAAGATTCAGCGACAATGTGCCAAAGATATCGGCCAGATTCTGTTCCTCCTCGTTAGAGAAATATGAGCACAACTGACGTTCCAGAGACCGCTTGCCCCAGCCAAAGAGGGCGCTCAATACAGGCGCCAATTGCTTCTTGTTGGAATATTCAACATCAAGCAAAGGAGCCAGTTTTAATCCTAAGAGAGCAGTCATGTGAGGAGAAAGCCCACCGCGGTTCCGTTCCTTGTATTCTGCCAGTTCGGCTTTTATTTTCGAAATCTCATCTCGCTGTTGAACAACCACGTTCTGCAATTCTTCCATCTGTTTCTGCACACTCGCTTGATCCTGTTCTTGAATAGTGGTCTCTGCCACAGATCCTGATGTAGGTAAGTTCATTATGAAAGTCTGCATGGTGACGTTGACGTGTCTCATTAGAAAATGTTTCCTAAAAGCCTTCTCATTCAGACAAGACTTGTGCTGAAGAAGTCTGAGGAACAAGTCTTTTGAAGTGGTGAATTGCCCCTTTTTATCCTGCTTCAACTCACTGCGGAGCAGACAATAAATATATGAAGCCCATAGGACAACTTCCGTTGTCCAGGATTCCATCTTGCTGATGGTAATGTTGTCATCCTTGTACTGATAAAAAGGTCTGATCTCATCCAAACTATATTCTTTTTTCCCAGCTTCCATGGCAATCATATATTCATTGAGCTTCTCTTCGCCGAAATTTCCGAAAGATTCGCAAATGAAAGCCGTGACAAGTGACATGAAGTCATACAACGGCAGACACCTTTTCATGCAATAATTATGATCTCTATAGTCGGCTGTTTCAAATTGCTCATCACGATAAAGCCATTGCAAAGACGTGGCAAAAGCCATTCCATAAGGCAGAGGTCCTTCGTCAAAATGTTCGTAGTCAGTAAAGATTCGTTTGAGTGAAAGCATAAAGATAATGATGATTTGCCCGCAAAGATACTGCTTTTTCTTCATTCAACTCGCATTTCACTCAAAAAGAAATACAGAAGTGAGCATTGTTCGCACTTTCTCATTATTTTTTTACATATTTTGCCTTTGTTGTTTCTCTACTTCAAATAATAATCACTATCTTTGCCACCGAAAAGGGTTGCATGTCGCCAATGGGGCGGCGCCGAACCTCGGCAACGAGGTGCTTTTTTTTCTCCTTATTTATGCATTCCAATGTTTTCGTAACGAACAATTCGTAATGACAGATATGAAGCGATACAGCAAGCCACAGAATCCCTTCCTGCTATCAGGATATATCTCACCCGAGTATTTTTGTGACCGTGAGGAAGAGTCGAGAAAGCTGCTTTCTGCACTTCGCAATGGCCGGAACATTACGCTCGTCAGTCCACGTCGTATGGGAAAGACGGGTTTGTTACGCCACATTTTCCACCTCGCAGAGCAAGAGGGGAAAGAACACTGCTATCTGGTTGACCTCTATCAGACCGATGACTTGACGGGGCTTGTCTCGAAATTGGCCAAAACTGTTATTGGAACCCTTGAAACAGGAGGTGTACGGTTCATGAAGATGGTGGCTACTCTCTTTAAGTCGCTTCGTCCCGTTTTCTCTGTTGACCCGCAGACGGGAGAACCAGGCTTCAGCATAGACATTCAACCGGATTATGCGGAACAGTCGCTCGCTGAGATCTTCTCGTACATGGAACATTCTGGGAAGAAGTGCCTGTTGGCATTTGATGAGTTCCAGAGAGTGGCCGAATATGAAGACCGCAACGTTGAGGCACTGTTGCGCTCACATATCCAACACCTGACAAATGTCCAGTTCGTGTTCTCAGGTAGTCAGCGCCATGTGCTGGAAAACATGTTTGTTTCAGCCACCCGTCCATTCTATCAGAGCACTCAGATGATGAATCTCGATTGTATTGGAATGGATGCCTACTACCAGTTTGCTGCCAACAAATTGGAACAGCATCAACAACAGATGAACCCGCAGACATTCTACGATACATATCGTCGCCTGTTTGGTCACACATGGTATATTCAGGTTCTGCTTAACCGACTCTACGAGAAGGGATTGACGTATATTGGCAACGTTGACATAGACATGGCGCTTCAAGAGATACTCTCTGAAAACGAAGCCACGTTCCAGACGCTTCTCCGACTGATTACGCCTTCACAGAGGAAACTCCTGAAGGCTGTGGCAAGTGAGGGTGAAGTGGCAGAAATAAACGGCAAGAACTTCCTTACCCGACACAAGTTGGGAGCTGCCAGTACCGTCAATGCCGCTGCCAAGTCGCTCGTGGAGAAAGAGTTGCTGCTTGAATATCATGGCAAATACAGTGTTTACGACCGATTCCTTTCACTATACCTGGCCAATAGCACCATCTGACCCCCCACAACTGACATAAGGATAAAAAGCAGAAAGACGCGGCTTCACAGCCACGTCTTCCGTATGTTTGTTTGGAAAAAGTATTGTTTGAAAGTGGGGTTTAAGCTTATGCGTTGGCCTCCTCTGTTGGGGTTGCTGCTTCAGCTTCAGCCTTGGCGGCGGCTTCGGCCTCTGCTTTCGCAGCAGCCTCGGCAGCCTTCTTGTCGGCTACTCGTTTTGCGATCTCTTCATTGGTCTTCTTTTCTGCTTCCAGAGCGGCGGCAGCAGAAGCCTTCTTCTCGGCAGCGACCTTGTCTGCAACAGCCTTCAGGCCTTTCTGCTTGTCGGCCTTCCAAGCGTTGAACTTGATCTGGGCAGTTGCCTCGTCAAACGCGCCTTTGCGGACGCCACCACGCAGGTGCTTCATGAGGTACACGCCTTCATCGGAAAGAATGTTGCGCACGGTGTCGGTGGGCTGTGCGCCTGTCTCTACCCAGTAAAGGGCACGGTCAAATTTCAAATCTACAGTGGCAGGATTGGTGTTGGGGTTGTAGGTACCAATCTTTTCTGTAAACTTACCGTCGCGCGGAGCTCTTACATCAGCAATGACGATGCTGTAGAAGGCGAAACCCTTACGGCCATGTCGTTGCAATCTGATTTTTGTTGCCATAAATGTTTAATAATGAGTTAATAGGTTTGAAATCATGCTGTCATCTCGTGACAGCGGGCGCAAAGGTACGACAAATCCCTGAAACGTGCAAATTTTCAGGCCATTATTTTCCATTCGCAAGATTGAATGGCTGTTGAGCGCATGACGTCTCAGAGGTAGGGAGCGGTGACGGAGGTGGGGCATTGCTGCATCTGTTGGGGAGTGCCCTGGAAGATGATGCGGCCTCCGGCATCGCCGGCTCCGGGACCCAGCTCTATCACGTAGTCGGCAGCGCGGATGACGTCGGTGTTGTGTTCGATAACATAAACGGTATTGCCGCGGGCAACCATGTCGCGGAAGAGACGGATGAGATGTTGCACGTCGCGAAGGTGCAGGCCGTCGGTGGGTTCGTCGATGATGAATATTTTGCCTTTCTCGCTCAGGTAAGAGGCCAGCTTCAAGCGCCGCAGTTCGCCGCCGGAGAGCGTGGAAAGTGCCTGGTTGAGATGCAGATAGCCGAGGCCTACCTCCATCAGTGGCCGCAGCTTCTCTTCAAAGACAGTGCCCTGAAAGCAGTTGCTGACCAGCCGGACACTGAGGTCAAAGACTTGGGCGATGTTGAGGAGACCCTCTTCCCGATCACCTTTGTGGGTGAGAGTATGAGGTCTTTGACCCGAGTCCGCCTTTTCCGTATTTGAGATGTGACCATCCTCTCCCTTGATGGTGAGAGTAAGAGGTCTTTGACCAGAGCCCCCCTCCTCTGTACTTGAGACGTAACCTTCCTCTCCTTTGTGGGGGACTTCTTTTTGGGGGTCTCCTTTTTGGGGGTCTCCTTAGTGGGGGAGCGGAAAGGGGGGCTTCACTTTATATTGTAACGCTTCCTTGTTGAAGCGCAGGCCGCCGCAGGCGTCGCACACGGTTTCGATGTTGTCCATGAACGCCATCTCGGAGAGAATCACGCCCTTGCCTCCGCAGACAGGGCATGCGCCAGCACCGTTGAAGGTGAAGTAGGACTCCTTGAGGTGGTGTTGGCGGGCAAAGAGTTTGCGGATGTCGGGTGCCACGTCCATGTAGGTGGCAGGAGTGGAGCGCAGGCTCACTCCGATGTCTTTCTGGCTGATATACACGATGTCCGACGGAGTGGGGTAGGCACGCCTGAAACATTCCATGAGCGAACTCTTGCCGGAACCTGCCACACCCGCAATGACGGTGAGGCTGCCCATGGGCAGCGAGACGGAAAGGTCACGTAGGTTATGGAGAGAGGCGTGTGAAAGTGAAAAGAAAGACTCCATCCCCGTGGACTCTTCCCCCGCCCTTAGGGAGGGAGCAGAATGAATCTGACTGTGAGAGGTCCTTACAGAGTCACAGGTGACAGCGTCCTCCCTAACAAGGAGGGAGGAGGGAGAGGCCGTTCTCAACGCTTCTCCCGTTGCTGTCCCGCTCTTGAGCAGTTCCTCATAACTCCCTTGAAAAACAATGCGTCCGCCGTCGATACCGGGTCCGGGACCCATGTCCACGATGTGGTCGGCTATGCGGATCATCTCGCGGTGGTGTTCCACCAAAAGGACGGTGTTGCCCGCATCGCGCAGGCGGCGCACGCTGTGTTTCATCAGCTCGATGTCGCGGTTGTGCAGTCCCACACTGGGTTCGTCCAGGATGTAGAGAACGTCGGACAGCGATGAGTTGATGTACTTGGCAATCTTGCAACGCTGTGCCTCGCCGCCGGAGAGAGTGCCTATGGCGCGGTCGAGGCTCAGATAGCCTAAACCTATCTCTTCCAATGCCGTCAGTCGCGCTCCAATGGCCTCCTTCAAGTCCACGGCTAAGGGTGATTCGATTTGATGGACCCACTCGTTTAAGCGTGTGATGCTCATGGCGCATGCCTCGGCAATGTTCACACCTTGTATCTTACACGAACGCACACGCTCGCACACGCGCGAACCGCCGCAGTCTGGACACGTGCCCATGCGCAACATGGGATTCAGCACAGCGGCGTGCAGCAGACCCTCTTCGCTGTTGATGATGCTGCGATACATGCGCGGTATCAGTCCCTCATACTTCGCTGTCTTGGGCCAGTTGGAGGGAGGGTTCTTCAGCTTGATTTGCGGGCTGTTGAGAAACAGGTCCAGCTCCTCGGGTGTGTAGTCACGGATTTTCTTGTCGAGGTCAAAGAGTCCGCTGTGGGCATAGCGAATCCATCGCCATCCGCCTTTGCCGAAGGCGATGTAGTGAATGGTGTCCTCATCGTTCAGGCTCTTGTCGAAATCAACCAGCTTGTGAATATCCAGCTCGCGGATCTCACCCAGTCCGGAACAGCGGGGACAACTGCCTTCAGGGTGGTTGAAGCTGAACGATTCTGCATACCCCACGAACGGCTGTCCCACACGCGAGAACAGCAAACGCAACAGAGCATAGATATCGGTGTAGGTGCCCACGGTGGAGCGTGAGTTCTGCGCGGGCTTCTTCTGGTCAATAACGATGGCAATGGGCAGATTCTCAATAGAATCCACGTGTGGACGGCCGTATTTGGGCAGGTACTGCTGGACAAAAGTGGGGAAGGTGTCGTTCAGCTCTCTGCGCGATTTGGCCGCGATGGTGTCCAGCACCAGTGAACTCTTGCCCGAACCGCTGACGCCTGTGAACACCGTAATCTGGTGCTTGGGAATCTCCAGCGAAACATCTTTCAGGTTGTTCTCCCGGGCACCATGAATCACAATGAAGTCACGCTTTCCTCCACTCATAGGGAAACAGTATCATGGCTTTCGCCTTTGTCTTTTGACCTTCGGCCTTTTCCTCTCGACTTCTTACCTTCTCCTTTCGGTTTCTGTCCTTCTTCTTTCGGCTTCTGGCTTTCTCCTTTCGGCTTCTGTCCTTCTCCTTTCGGTTTCTGACTTTCTCCTTTGGGTTTCTGTCCTTCTCCTTTCGGCTTCTGCCCTTCTCCTTTGGGTTTCTGTCCTTCTCCTTTCGGCTTCTCTCCTTCTCCTTTCGGCTTCTGCCCTTCTCCTTTCGGTTTCTGGCTTTCTCCTTTGGGCTTCTGTCCTTTTCCCTTACCGCTTCCACGTTTGCGACCCCATCTCTTGCGCTTTTGTCCTCCAGCGGAACGCGAACTGGAACCGCGACCAGTATAGGCCGGTGTCTCGCCGAGTTCTGCGGGAACGGCTTCCTTGGTGACTTCGCTCCCCAAGAAACGTTCGATGGCGGCAAAGTAGGGCTGGTCCTTGTCGCTGATGAGAGTGATGGCACGTCCGTCCTTGCCAGCGCGAGCCGTGCGACCGATTCGGTGAACGTAGTCCTCTTCATCCCGCGGCACATCGTAGTTGATAACCAGCTGGATGTCATCGATATCGATGCCTCGTGCCACAATGTCTGTGGCCACAAGGATGTCTATCTGCCCCGTCTTGAAGCGGTACATGACATCGTCTCGCTGCTGCTGAAGCAGGTCGGAATGCATGGCTTCGGCGTTGTAGCCCCTGCGTTTGAGAGTGATGGCCACGTCCTTGGTGTGTGTCTTTTTACCCACGAAGATGATGACGCGCTCAGGCTTGCGCTGGTGGAAGAGGCGCTCTATAATCGGCAGTTTCTGAGGCTCATAACAGACAAAGGCGCTCTGATGGATACCCTCGGCAGGCTTGTTGAGGGCAATCTTCACCTCCACGGGGTTGTGCAGGATGGTCTTGGCCAGATCCACGATTTTGTCGGGCATCGTTGCAGAGAACATGAGGGTCTGTCGCTGGGTGGGCAGTTGCTTGACAATTTGCATGATGTCATCATAGAAGCCCATATCAAGCATCCGGTCGGCCTCATCGAGGATGAAGAAACTGACACGCGAAAGGTCCACGTTGCCTAAGCTCAGATGGCTGATGAGTCGGCCGGGGGTGGCAATGACCACGTCTGCGCCCAGTGCCAGGGCACGTTTCTCCTGCTCGTATCGGATGCCGTCGTTGCCTCCATAGACGCTGACGCTGGAGATGCCTTCGAGATAATAGGAGAACCCTTCCATTGCCTGGTCAATCTGCTGTGCCAGTTCGCGGGTGGGTGCCATGATGACGCAGTTGATGGCATCTTGTGGGAAACCGCCGTCGCGCAACAGCGAGAGCACGGGTAGCAGATAGGCCGCCGTCTTGCCGGTGCCGGTCTGTGCCACGCCAATGAGGTCGCGGCCCTCCAGCAGCGGCGGGATGGCTTGTTCCTGTATGGGTGTGCACTCAACGAAGTTCATGTCGTCGAGTGCGTCGAGGATATCGTAGTTGAGGTCGAGTTCTTCGAATTGCATTATTGTTTTTATGTTTATTGACGATTCGACGATTTACGATTTACAATTTATTGACGATGGGTATGATTTACGATTTCATGTCCTTTGTGTGTAAGGTAAATAGTGAAATAACTAAATGGTATATAAATCGTAAATAGTAAATCTGTAAATAGTAAATTTGTAAATAGTAAATGGCAGCATTATTGTTTTTCTTTGTGATAGAGGCCTATGGCGATGAAGGTGAAGATGATATTGGGCAGCCACGCGGCTAACATAGGTGGCCAGTCACTCTGGATGGCAAAGGTGGCTGAGATGGTTTGGAACATGATGTAGGTGGCGACGAGGCCCAGACCGATGCCGAGGGCACCGCCCATGCCGCCCTTGCGTTTGCGGAAGGAGATGAAGAGGCCGATTGCCGAGAGAATGAAGGCGGCAAAGGGGTCGGCATAGCGTTTGTGATACTCCACCATATAGACTTTGACGTTGCTGGACCCGCGCAGCTTCTGCCGCTCCACGTACTCCAACAGTTCGGCGTTGGTGAGGGTCTGCTGGTAGTTCTTGACCATCATGAAGTCCTTGGGTTCCATGTAGATAACGCTGTCGATGTAGCGTTCTGTGGTAATGTGTTCGCGCAAGCCCTTGAGGGTGCGGATTTTGACTTCGTACAGTTTCCAGTGATAGCGCTCATCCGCCAGCGTGTCATACTGGATGCGCTGTGCGGTGAGGTGGCTGACGAGGCTCTTGTTCTGGAACTTGTCGAGCGTGAAACGGCTGCCGCTCTTGTATTGTCCGTCGAAGTAATCGATGTAGGCAATCACGCCGGTATCGACCTGTAGTTGGATGTGTTCTGCAATCTGTGGTCGCTTGCGGCTCTTGTAGCGTGTCTCAAACTCCAGCCGCTTGACACTGTCGCGAGGAATCACTTCGCTGCCCAGATAGAAGCTGAGGGCCGCAATGAGTGCCGATGAGAACATGTATGGGCGGAATATTCGCATGATACTCATGCCCGTGGACATCATGGCAATAATCTCGCTGTTGTCTGCTAACTTGCTGGTGAAGAAGATGACGGCGATGAAGACGAAGAGGGCGGAGAAGAGGTTGCTGTAGAAGGGAATGAAGTTGAAATAGTATTGCACCAGCCCCATGAACGGTGCGTGGTTGGTGGTGAACTTGTCTGAATTCTCAGAGAAGTCAAAGACCACGGCAATGGAGATGATGAGCAGGATGGAGAAAAAATAGGTGCCCAAGAACTTGACAATGATGTATCGGTCAAGTCTCGAGAACAGGTTGCGGCGAAGGAAGTGAAGGAGGTTCATAACCTTTGACTGAGTTTGGGAATCATCTGTTCCTTCCAGTTGCGGAAGTCGCCATCGATGATATGGCGGCGAGCCTCACGGACGAGCCATAGGTAGAAGGCCAGGTTGTGGATGGAACCGATTTGCAGGGCCAGTAACTCCTGTGACTTATATAAATGATGCAGGTATGCGCGTGTGTAGGCGGTATCGACATAGCTGTGGCCGTCGGGGTCGATGGGTGTGAAGTCATCGGCCCATTTGGCGTTGCGCAGGTTCATGGTGCCTTGTGCTGTGAAAAGCATGGCATTGCGGCCGTTGCGGGTTGGCATGACACAGTCGAACATATCCACGCCGAGGCTGATGGCTTCCAGAATGTTAACAGGCGTTCCCACACCCATGAGATAGCGCGGCCTGTCTTGTGGCAGGATGCCGTTGACAAGCTCTATCATTTCATACATCACCTCGGCGGGTTCTCCCACAGCCAACCCTCCGATGGCGTTGCCTTCGGCGTTCTTGGCGGCCACGAACTCAGCACTCTGTGTGCGCAGGTCACGATAGGTGCATCCCTGCACAATGGGGAAGAGACTCTGGTGGTAACCGTATTTGGGCTCCGTCTCGTTGAAGCGTTGGACGCAACGGTCCAGCCAGTTGTGGGTGAGGGCCAGGCTCTTCTTGGCGTAGTCATACGCCGCAGTGCCGGGCGGACACTCGTCGAACGCCATGATAATGTCTGCTCCGATGCTGCGTTCAATGTCAATTACCCGTTCGGGCGAGAAGAAATGTTTGCTGCCGTCGATGTGGCTGCGGAACTCACAGCCTTCCTCCCGTAACTTGCGGATGCCGGTGAGCGAGAAGACCTGGAAGCCGCCTGAGTCGGTCAACATAGGGCGGTCAAAGCCGTTGAAGCGGTGCAGGCCGCCAGCGGCTTCGAGGGTGGGTGTGCCGGGTCGCAGATACAGGTGATAGGTATTTCCGAGGATGATTTCTGCATTGATATCATCCTTGAGATCACGCAGCTGCACCCCTTTGACCGAACCCACGGTGCCCACAGGCATGAAGATGGGTGTGTGGATGTCGCCGTGGTCGGTGTGGATGAGTCCGGCACGGGCGCTGGACTGGGAATCTGTATGTTGAAGGGTGAAGGTCAATGGAGTTTAGAGTTTAGGGTTTAGAGTTTAGAGTTTAGGGTTTAGAGACTTCTTCTCTTCTTCCAACTTGAAATGGATGGGGTGGGGCACTTGCTGTTTCAGGAGGGCAAAGTCCAGGACATCAAGCACGGTGTTGACGTAGTGGAACTGCAAGCCGCTCAGATAGAGGCTGTCGATTTCCTCGATGTCCTTCTGGTTCTCCTGACAGAGGATGATGTCTGTGATTCCAGCACGCTTGGCGGCGAGAATCTTCTCCTTGATGCCGCCGACGGGCAACACCTTGCCGCGCAGCGTAATCTCGCCCGTCATGGCAATATTCTGTCGGACACGCCGTTGTGTGAGGGCCGAGACCAGGCTGGTGGCCATGGTGATGCCGGCGCTGGGACCGTCCTTGGGCACGGCTCCCTCGGGAACATGAATATGAATGTTGTAGTTCTCGAATATGCGCATATCAATGTTCAGCTGGTCGGCGTGTGCCTTGATGAACTCCAGCGCCAGCACGGCGCTCTCCTTCATGACGTCGCCCAGGTTGCCCGTGAGCGTGAGCTTGTCGCCTTTGCCGCGGCTGAGGCTGGTTTCGATGAAGAGGATTTCTCCGCCCACGCTGGTCCACGCCAGACCTGTGACCACACCTGCAAACTCGTTGCCTTGATAGCTGTCACGGGTGAAGCGGGGTTTGCCCAGCAGCGACTCCACGTCCTGCGGAGTAATCTTATGAGCCGGGAACTCGCCGCTGCGTTCATATTGCAGCACCATCTTGCGGTAGAAGCGGTCCAGCTCCTTTTCCAGTCCGCGCACGCCACTCTCGCGGGTGTAACGTTCAATGATGAAGTCGAGTGCGCGGCGCGTGAACTTGATGTCCTTGCGGTCACTGATGCCGCAGTTCTCCTTCACACGCGGCTCCAGATGGCGGCGTGCAATCTCAGCTTTCTCTTCGGTGATATATCCGTTGACCTCAATCAGTTCCATGCGGTCCAGCAGTGGACGGGGGATGGCTCCCACGTTGTTGGCTGTGGCAATGAACATGACCTTGGAGAGGTCAATATCCACTTCAAGGAAGTTATCATGGAAGGCGGCGTTCTGTTCGGGGTCCAGCACTTCGAGCAAGGCACTGGACGGGTCGCCGTTGTGGGTGTTCTCGGTGATCTTGTCGATCTCGTCGAGGACAAAGACGGGGTTGACACTGCCCGCCTTGATGAGGCTCTTGACGATGCGTCCCGGCATGGCACCGATGTAGGTGCGGCGGTGTCCGCGAATCTCTGCTTCGTCATGGAGTCCGCCGAGTGATGCCCGCACGTATTTGCGCTTCATGGCGCTGGCAATGCTGCGGCAGAGCGATGTCTTGCCAACGCCGGGAGGGCCATAGAGGCAGATGATGGTGCTGCGGACACTGCCTGCCTTCATCTGTCTGACAGCCAGATGTTCCAGAATGCGCTCCTTGACGTCCTTCATGCCATAGTGGTTGTGGTTGAGCACTTTTTCGGCGTTCTGCAGGCTGAGGTTGTCCTCGGTCAGCACACCCCACGGCAGTTGCAATAACGTGTCCAGGTAATTGTATTGCACCTGATAGTCAGCTGACTGCGGGTGAAGGCGTTCCATCTTCTCCAGCTCGTGGTCGAAGGTGGCTCTCACCTCCTCGGGCAGTTTCATGCTGTTGGCTTTCTGCCGCAACTTCTCTATGTCATTCTGTGCGGTGCCGCCGAGTTGCTCCTGGATGTTGTGCAGCTGCTGTTGCAGGAAGTAGTCGCGCTGTTGTTTGTCAATGTCTGCCTTTGTCTGCCGTTTGATGTCCTCGCTGATTTGCAGCAGCTGTATCTCTTTGGCTAAGTAGCGAAGCAGGGAAGTGACTCGGTTGGCCAGCGAGGATGTTTCCAGCAACTTGATTTTCTGGTCAATGGGCATGGGCAAGTTGGTGCAGACGAAGTTGATGAAGAACTCCACTGTGAAGGCGTTATTCACGCTGTTGACGGCTTCGTCGGCCAACTGCTCGTTGAGGCGGATGTAATCATTGAGACGGTCTCGTAGCGTCTCGCGTAGGATGGAAGCTGTGTGGTCTGCCCGGTCTTCCACTTCGATGGGCATTTGTTCGTGGGTGACCAACAGTTCTCCCTGCCGTTCTTTGTACTGCAGGAAGTGCAACGGGTTCAGTCCTTGGATGACAGCGGTGATGGTGTCGTCTTCTGAATCGAAGATGCGGACAACGCGCGCTGCTACGCCGTATTCATATAAGTCCCCGATTCCCGGCTGGTCGTTGGTGGGTTGCAACTGTGTGGCCACAGCAATCAGGCTTTCGTCCTTCAACGCCTGAAAAACCAGCTTCTTGGAGCCAGGGCGACCGATGGAGATAGGAACAATGATTCCCGGAAAGAGAACAAAATCACGCAGCGGCAGGATGGGAAGAACAATGGGGAGCTGGACGTTAAAAAGTTCCTGCTCATCCATTCCGTAATGTGTGATGTAGGAAAAAGGGTTTATGGGTTGGTGATCTGTGGGCATGTATGGTTGAGAGTTGAGAGTTTAGAGTTTAGAGTTTAGGGTTGAGAGTTTAGAGTTTAGGGTTTAGAGTTGGGGGTTGATGGTTAAAAGTGGGCGCAAAGGTAGTGAAAATATTTGATATGGCCCGCATTTATGAGGCAGAATCCTTCTACCAAAGGTAGAAATCGTGTGTCAGAGCCGCATATTCTGGTGTTCGGGCTGTGCCGTGGTTGAGAATGAGGGTGCTGACATCGCATGTGACATGCTCATTCATCGAGGGCAATGCGGACGGGCGACAGAACGTGGCAAGCACACGTTTGGGAGCTTTCGCAGGAGTGGTTTGTACGTGGCAGAGCCGTGTGCACACCAGCTGGGCGGCAAAGCAGCTGCGGCGGAAGTCATCAAAGGCGTTGGTGGGCAGGATGACGCTGAACGAACCATCTGGCTGGAGCAATTGGGCAACAGCACTGATGAGCATGGAAAAGGGTAGGGTGGAAGTGTGTCTGGCCTGTGAACGTCGGACATCGGGTGGTAACAGGCTTTCCTCGAAGAAGGGAGGGTTGCAGAGGATGGCAGAGAAGCGGGTGCTGTCTGCTGCCTCGGCCAGTTCCTGCAGGGATTGTTGGCGTATGCAGACGCGGTCTGCAAAAGGCGAGGCTGCCACATTCTCGCGGGCTTGCTCCACGGCGTCGCCGTCAATGTCAATTCCTAATACCTGCGCCTGGGGACACCGCTGGGCGGCCATGAGGGCGATGAGTCCTGTGCCGGTTCCAATGTCAAGGATGTGTGGCGGTGCCACCATTCCCCACGCGCCCAAGAGCACACCGTCTGTTCCCACTTTCATGGCACAGCGGTCATGGCGGATGGTGAATTGTTTGAATTGGAACTGCTCTTTCATGATTCAACTGTTATTCGGCCTCAGCCCCGATCCCTCTCCCAAAGCGAGGGGCGTATATACAAAGTGACAACGCCTGTTTCCTTAGGAGAGGGGAGGGAGGCTTCCTTATGGCAACAGAAAACAGAGGATTCCCTGCCAGAGTTGTACGCGGATTGCTGCATCCGAAATGGTCTCCAAGGGGAAGCCGAAAGACATGGCACGGTAGTCATTGCCTTGATAGGCCACGGCAGCACATTCCTGGCTGGGGCCATAAACCATGGCACAGAAGGCGGGAGCCACGGGTGCCAGGCAGTCGGCGTAGGGCGTGCCGTATTCCCGTTCGCAGTAGCCACGGCGGATATTGGGTGTGAGGTTCATGCCCGATAGCCCTTGGATGGAATCGGCACAGAGTGTGCCACCGTATTCATATTTCAGGAGTGTGCGCGTGATCAGTCGGTCTTGCTCTGAGAGCATGTCGCTGCCTATATAGGCACCGCTGGCAACCACATTACCCCCCATGCGAATGAACTCGGCCACGGCTTGTGTCAGAGTCTCGTTCATCACCTTGGCGGGTCGCAGGCTGTAGCCGTCGCGGCGTTCCAGCCCAAAGACGAGGTCCATGAGTTTGGCGTTGCGGCTGTCAAAGTCTGAACGGCGCACGGCATCCTGTGTCAGACTGCTGATGGTGACACCTCCGCCACTGGCGGCAATGATGTCGCGGGCGTGGCGCGTGCTCCAGTCGAGTGTGTTGCCGGCGATGATGGTTCCTTCCAGTTCGGAACCGCAGTAACCCAGACCACTGGGCCCCTCGCGGCCGAAGCCGGCCTTGTCAAAGTTCAGTTGTCGGCCGCTGTAGCCTGGCATCCGCGCCATGGGCACGCCTGGGTCGGCTTCCATGTTGAACCCCAGTGTGGAATCTGTCTCGAAAGGTTGCGGACCTGCCAACCGGTCAAAGGCATCGATGATGAACATCCGTTGGGGACTGAGAGGGGAAATATAGGCGCAGACCTCCTGGCTGGGCAGGCTCTGTCCGCCGTCGTTGGCAGCGGTGATCATGAAGCGGTGCAGCGTGCCGGGCAGGGCGTCTTCCAGCACATAGTGGGTGTGTGTGGTGAGTGTGCCGTTGTCGAACCCGCCGTTGCCCTGTGCGTGATACACCACGTAGGAGGTGGGTCGCGCTGTGCTCTCCAACGGGTCTTCAACGGGTGTCCAGGAGACTCGGATCTGTTGGTTGCCAGGCATGACATAGGCTGCCGGAGCTGTTACAGGCAGGGGCTGCACGGCCAGGTGACGGCTGCCGTGGGCATGATGAATGAAGCGGAGAATGGCCTTGTAGGCAGCGCGTGCCATGTTGAATTTAAACGTGGGGTCGTGGGCCAGCCGCATGTCGGCGAAGTTCTGGTGTGAGAGCATCTCCAGGATGATACCGGGGACACGCGGTTCGCGGGATTCGCTGTAGTTGCGGTCATACATCTGCCGGCGTGTCCAGTCGCCATAGAGTTGGCGCATGTCGCTGTCCACTTGTGTGAGAACCATATCTGCCAAGTCGCGTGACGTGAGACGCGAGGGCCCGGCAAGGAACAAGCCATCCTGGAAATCGGTTGTATAGATGGATAGCGAGCCGATGTGACGTTCGTCCCGCGTGTAACCTGCATCGGTGTGAAGGGCCATCGCCAGCTCTATAGGCACATGCAGTCCAAAGGTGTCTGTGGGCACATAGGCCGAGCCTCGGGCCAAGCGGTTGGTGGCGTGGGAACGGATATTGATGTCCTCGGCGTAGTCATTTTCTCCGCCTTTGTTGGCATAGTCCTCATAGGGGAAACCGCCCCATTGTGCCGAGTAGCGTGCACCCTCGAGGAAACGTGGCAAGCCGCTGACGCTCAAGTTGGTGGAATCTCCGCGGGCTATGTTGCCCATGCCGCCGCCAAAGCGCACGGCATCGGCAGTGATGTGTCCGCGCTCGCTGCTGTGGTTGCTCAGCGTGACGCAGTTCAGGGCACTCTCGCCTTGTGCAAAGTCAAAGGTTCCAAGATATACCCATGTGCCGCCGCCCATCTGCTGGTTCACGCGGAAACGGGTCACCTGTCCGCGGTGATGAACGGTATAGGTGGCATCTGTGACGCTGGTGGGCAAGGTCTGATAGGAGACGTAAACCGCATACTGTCCGGCCTCCGGGATGGCGGGTGTCCAAGTGATGGTGGACACGCCCTTGCTGCCGGATTGAGTGGCGGCGCGGCGTGCTGTGCCGTGGCGGAAGGGGTTCTCGCCGTCGATATACACGTCTTTGATGTGTGCGAAGCCGGCGCTGTCTGTTTTCTGCCAGGCGTGATGCCCAGCGGCTTCGGTGTAATGGCCGCCTGTGCGACAGCCATCGTTGTCCACAATCACCTCGTGGCTCTGCCAGTCCCGCTCGCGTGGCGAGAACACAATGGCGCCGGCGTTTTCCAGCATGGGAATCAGATAGGGAATGACAAAAGTCTGGGAGAGCAGGTCCTCGGTGATGCAGAACAGGTAGGGGCGCTGCCACTGCCAACGGGCTTCCTTGTGGTCGTAGTAGCGGCCATGACTGGCGCAGATACTCAGGTGGCGACCTTGCAGGCCGGCGCGAGTCTCATAGACACGGTCCAGAGGTGTCACCCACGATGGGCCGCGGTGGCGAGTGTCGCCCCATGTGCGGCGCAGCTCACTTTTCTCCGCTCCGCCCACTACCAGCTCATCCAAGAGTTGTCCCTTGGAGTAGATAAAGAGTTTGTAACCGGCATATTGCTTGGGCAGCAGACGGCGGGCGCCCTCATAGACAATCTTCACTTTCTCTGGCGTGAACGGCTGCCAGCCCAGTTGCTCGCCCACATAGATATGCAACTGGCGCTTCGAGGCGTTGGCCTTGATATTCTCAATGCGCACCTTCTCCGCTTTGCCGTTGAAGCCGAACTGAAACTGCTGCATGTATTCCGTCAGCACATTCTTGAAGGCCACCGGAATCTTTTGTGCATGACACACAGCTGTGGACAACAGCCACAGCATGAGAAGCATATACTTATATTTCACTTTTACCCTTATTAAAGAAATCCCACAATCAGTTTACTTTGTCTCGGTTCATCCCTATAAAGCCATTCCCCGTTTGTGGCCTCAATGGCCACCTGGCTGTTTGTCGTGTTGATACTTCTGCGGATTCTCTGCTATGCCACCAATGGGCCGGTAGAGCGGAGAAACGTGTTTGTGCGAGTTTGCGGCACGGATGTGCACTCCTCAACACATGAACCCCTCCGGGTGCTTCCCTTTGAAGGGGCGGAAATACTCCTTGATTTCTGCCATCTGACCTTCAATGTCCCCGGTTGGACGGATGCATTTGGTGCAGACGATGCGTTTCTGCCCATAGTCCAGCCCAAAGAGCAGGATAGGCAGGTCGGCTTTCTGCGCGATGTAATAGAAGCCGCGTTTCCATTCACTCACGGCTTTGCGTGTGCCCTCGGGTGTGATGCACAGACTGAATGTCTCGCTCTTCCGCGCCGCGTCTGCCACTTGGTCTGTCAGGCTCGTGTGGCGGCTACGCGTCACAGGGATGCCACCCATGCGGCGGAAGATGGGTCCCAATGGCCAGAAGAACCAGTCCTTCTTCATCATGAAGCCACAGCGGAACCCTTCGGCACGGCTATAGAGCTGGCCCATCAGGAAATCCCAGTTGCTGGTGTGCGGTGCCAGGGCAATGATATATTTCTGAGGCAACTCCACGGTCACCTCTGTCTTCCACCCCATGACGCGGTAGAGGAGAAATCGATACAGGGACTTCACGCCAGATGGAAGATATGGTCAATAATCTCGTTGGTACTCACGGCTAAATCGTCTTCCAGTTGCCTGAAGAAACGTTTCACCTGATGCTTGTCCACATGACTCAGACGGCTGATGAAATCCTCCTGCATCTGCAGGATACTGGCAGCCACGTTCTCAACGTCGGCTTCTGGGATGGAGGGGTTGTTGCCCTTCACGGCAAGCAGTT
>JAEEGL011897330.1_pt1 | contig 19655 bp, 13 predicted proteins | sample 9134231 | NCBI WGS metagenome assembly JAEEGL01 (sample SAMN16246548, study PRJNA631951) | gut metagenome | biome: gut microbiome; feature: rumen; material: fiber-attached | host: Bos | place: Iran: Karaj | collected 2018-10 | reverse complement strand
ATAAGACTTATGGAAGCAATTATTAGAAAACAATGGATTAGGCATTTTGGTCTTAGTATTGTAGGATATTCCCTAGCTATCAGCTTAGAGAGGATCTAAGTGTGATTCGTATCCCACTCAATAGATATTAACTTATCTATCTGATAAAATATATTAAGGTTTGCTATCTCGTGATAATCTTCTTCTTTAGGTTTGCCTAAAGCATGAGATAAACATCTAGTTAATAGCTAAATGTTCCTTCATAAGGCATCTACATAGACTCGATTTCAATTCGGAAATTGAGGTAGATTTATTTCTATCTCTTTTTTTTATTTTCAAAAAATAATATGTATTGACATTTTAAAATAAATTATTAAATTATCAATTGCTTTAAACAAATACATAATAATCAAAAAAGATTCAAGTATGGAAGTAATTATCACATTTACAGCTGCGCTTTCAAAAGAAATGGTCAGTGAAGCGCGAAGAATCAACCAGTGCAAGTCTTTTGCTAAGCTTTGCTTCAGAGTTGAAGACATCGACAGTCATGGAGTACACGACAACAAGGTTGGATCATTTAGTTGTGAATCCTTTGGTGTCGTCAACGAACATTCATCATCCAATTGGGATAAGGTATTCTCCTACGAAGTAGAAGATAACCTTGTTAAGGTGTCGGTCGCTGATGGCTACAAGCTTGGTCCAATCGTTCCAGGATACCAATAAGGATCCGTTATGTGGAAGAGAATTCGAAAGACACTAGTTGATGCCGCAATAATCGCCATAGTGTTTGGTGTTTCTGGCTTCATCTATCAAAGGTGCGGATGTGAATTAACTCCAAGAAGACAAAAAGGGGATACGTTGCAAGTCCCACGTTGTTTGCAGCAAAATAGCGATCGAATAAGACCGCTATTTTTAATTAAAAAAACTGACCCTTGTTATCTCAACAAAGATCAGTGCAAATATGAGATGTAATTTAATTCTTGGTGTTATAACACACCCAATAGCAAATATGATATAAAGATTCGATATATCAATTTCAACTAAAAATCAAAAAAAGGATGAGTTAGAAACTAACTCACCCAATTGAAAAGATGAAAATCAAACTTCATACTTATCTCCGATGGTCCAGTTACCTGGAATATACTTATCACGTTCAGTATTCCACTTCTTCGACTTATCAGGTAGAGGATATGGAGCCCAGTTAACACCATGAACAGACATGATAGGAGTGTATTCGTGTGTTGGGACACTACCACTGCTAGAACCACAGAAACCGGCAGCAAAACCATAATCATTGCTAACCTCCTTAACCGCTGAAATAAAATCAGTCAGGTTAGAAGAGAAGACACCACCATGGAAATACTCCTTTCTTCCATCCGCATATACCTTAGTAAGGCAATCAACCTTTAACTTAAAGGTACCGGTAGAAACCTCAACTTCACCAGCGAATGACTTAACGAAGATGTAATATCCAAACTTCTTAAAATAATAATTTTCAAGATCCTTAAATGTTAATTTAGAATTAGAAACTACTTTAAGATTGGATACACGAGGTTCGGGTAGTCTTGGAGAATCACGCAACATAAAATTGTACAAAGTTTTTTCCTGGAAATCTTCACTCAAAGCGTGACCATTACCTATTTTCTTCATTCGACCAGCAGAATATCTGTCGTGAAGGAAGTTTTTTACGATACCATGGTCAATAAGCAAAACATCCTTAGCAGGGACACCCTCCATATCATACACGTAGTGTGCAAGCATCTTCTCATCCAAAGGACAATCCCAAATTTGCAGCTTCTTCAATATTGACATTGAATTATCGCGAGCAACAGATTTGTTGAGTTTGCCTTTAAAGATTGTTGATACCTCATCTACAATATAATAGCCGGAGAGCATATGGCCTGCAATTGCTTCATGGAAAAGTGTTGCTACAGCAGAATGGTCAAAAATCAACGGATAAATGTTGCTCGGCAACTGTTTACGATCAAGTGTGTAAAGGAACTGCTGAAGATCTTTCTTGGCATTCGGAAATTCATTGATGAGCTCATCAAATGTAAATGCCATTCGATAAACACCATCAGTATATACACGTTTCTTTGGACTCAAAGCATATGGGTCTATAGTGAAGCGCATAAGATCTTGTTTCTGAATAATCCTTGTACCTTTAGAATCGACAACAATCCATACTTTACGATTTGACGTTGCAGTAGCATCAAGTTCAATGATAGGTTTTGAGACGAAATAATCTCTGAGAAGAGCCTGAAACTCTTCATCAAACTTTTTAGGAATTTTTTCCAGTTCAGGGAGTGTAAACTCAGAATCATCCATACGTGGAGGATGCTTTGGATCATACTCAAGATGATACTTAACATCTTCTAATGATGTTTCATAGAAGGTGTCTAATAAATCATCAATTGACTCAGCCAAACGCGGCCAACCTGCAGTCAAAATTCCTTCATAAGTCGAGAGATAACCGTTCTTCAAGGAAATAGAGCAATTAACGCTTTTTTTCTTCCCCTTATAGAACAGTGTGATCAAAATCTCTGGCGGATATTTATATACCTCCTGTCTTCCTGGTATTGCATTCAAATAGGGCTGACGATAACAACTCGAGCTCATATAAGCTATGCGAATATCAGAAAGTTTGAAAGTTTTAATATAACCGTTGGGATCTTCTTTCTTGATTTTAATTTCAAGAGCACGTTTCATTAACACTTCTAAAGCATTAACGATAGGTAGATAATTCTCATTAGCCATAAGCGATAATATTTTTGTTGTTATTAATAATTATTCATTTTTTGTTAATCGGAAGATAATATAAAAATAAAATATATTAAGTCAATAAAATATTTTAAAATATTAAAAAAACTGACCTGTGTTATCTCAACAGAGGTCAGCAAAATGCAAAACTGAATCCTAAAATTAATCCAGCAAACAATATATAATCAAAAAAAATTGTGATTACAACAAAAAATCACCCAAATTATACCAGGTTTCAACTAATAAAATAAAAAAGTATAAAAAAATTTGCAATTTTTTGAATTTTGTGATATAATATATTCGTCATCAAGAAATAATAAGTAATTTTATGATGAAACATGTGAGATCTTTAATAAGTCTATATAATGTAAAATATACAACGATTGCTTTAATTATCTTTCGCTGAATGTGCAAATCATTCTATACTATTAATTAAGACTTTTACTTAGTTAATTAATTTCTTTACTATATTATTTATATAGTAGAGGAGCGATAATTAATGTTGAAATTTTCCAAGTAGTTTTCTTCCTAAGATTAAGTAACTACTAGCTCCTAATCTAAATAATTGGCAGTTTGTGGAAAATCGATTCTAGTTAACTCTTTTGAATTCCTTATTAATAACTATTTCGTTTTAAAATAGTATAAAGCATGGCTAACTGTCCTGTAGCTGTTACCTTTATTATCTATATGGAATACTATTATTCAACTGGGCAATGTCTAGAAAACATACGTGTTCGATATTTTAATTCTAATATTGTAGGATATACTCCAATCTTCATAGGGTGAAGGAACTTATACTATGATAATATATCCCGCTCAATAGATATTCACTTATCTATCTGATAAAATTTATTAGTAATTGCTATCTCATGGAATCTTGAACTTTAGGATTGCCTAAAGCATGAGATAAACATTTAGTTAATAGCTGAATGTTCTACTTCAAACTTCAAGGCACATATATAGACTTTACTTCTCATTTAATGGGAGGAAGTGGATTAATCATCTGCTTCTTTTTTTTAATTAAAATTTTTTGTCACAGACATAAAAAATATTCGTACTACTAAACGGTTTTAAATTGTTAAATGATTATTCCAATGTGGTGAAGAATTTGTATTTATTCAAGATTTGTACCTCATGAGCTTGTTATATAAGTGAATTTTTTCGTGACTTCAACAATATATAACAAGCTGCATGAATTAAAAAATGCAGCTTTTTTTTATCTTATATATTATAAACATGACTGTAATTAAAGAAAAAAAGTATCCACCGTCCTTACGAATGGTGACGAAGTATTTCATCAAGAAAAGTATGAAATACAAACGAATGGTAATATTAAACATCCTGTGAATGGCGACCATTTCTGTTGTATGAATTGTATCTCCAATTTATCTTACAAAATTTGTAGATATATTTGCAATGGAATGAGTAGATAAACAAGAAATGATTAACATGGCGCTAAAAATTTTAGCAATAGTCATGTGACTTGATATCTTAAATCTTATTGCTCGAAGAATGGTTTGATTCCCAGCAATCAAACATGAAATATGAGCTATGAAAGATATATATGAAGAATGTTTTCAATATTTACACAAACATTCATATAGATTTTTCTCAAACAATCTATCGTGATCACTTATTAAGAAAGTAACAAAACTTGCATGATCATATGAAATTGTTGCTGATACATTTGTGTTCCAAATATTGCGTATTATTATATTTATACCATTAGCAATAATTATTCTGTTTATGGAAAACATATATTTATGAATTGTGTTTTTGTTGTTTATAATATGTTATGTATCAATACAAGTATACTTCTTTAATGTATCCAAGAAATATGAAATAGAATCGAATGAACGGGATTCAAAAGCTACTTGAGAATTGTCTGATACAATAATTAATAATTTCAATATATCAATATTCTCATCACTTAAATATGAATTCAAAAGATATAGTAAGACACTTGAGAAGGCAATGCAATTAAGATGAAAGAAACGAAGTTTATCTGAACGATCATATGTAGCAAGTTGAATATTATCGCGAATATTTTCATTATTAGCACTATACTTATCTATTAGAGCTCGATGAAATTGATTAATACAAGCTTCAGTAGTAATACTAGTGCAAATGTACTTAGTAAAAATAACTAACGACCTTTCATATATAAGACATATTCTTAAATCATTAAGTAGAACATTATGAGAATCAACTGAAATGCTTGAGATTTTAAATACACCCCATGAAATAGTAGATAAATCTGATAAGAGATTAAAAATACTTCAATGAACAATATTATTTGATAATGTTAAATTCTTATACGATGATTATAATAAAGTATTTGATTGACTAACACTAAGGATTAAACCATGAGAAAAAGTAGCAATAGTATGAGCATCATGAAGCTGAAAAACAACATTAATTAAGCTGTTATTTAGGTTCTTTGATATACAATGATGAAAAATCTACATCGATTGAGAAGATATATCAGAAGTAACGCAAGAATCATTAAGAGATCAATTATCAATGGTACCTCAAGATCCGTTATTATTTCACAGAACTATTAAAGAGAATATTGCATACTGAAGAATGAGTGCAACTGATGAAGAAATAATAGCTGCTGCTAAAATGGCTAAGTGTCATGATTTCATATCAAAATTAAAAGACTGATATGAAAGTTATGTAGGAGAAAGGTGAGTAAAACTATCATGATGAGAAAGACAAAGAATTGCCATTGCTAGGGCAATTCTAGAGAATAAAAGAATCTTAGTTATGGATGAAGCTACATCATCATTAGACTCAGAATCAGAAAAATACATTCAAAATGCTATGGACGAAGTCATGAAAAACAAAACATGTATAGTTATAGCTCACAGGCTATCAACAATTGTTAAAATGGATAAAATAATTGTAATGGAACAATGAAAAATAATTGAGCACTGAAGTCATAATGAATTACTATCAAATAAAGATTGAATATATAATAAGCTCCGATCAATTCAATCATGATGATTCCTAGTTAATGAATAATCATAAGAAGTAGAGGAAAACTCTACTTCTTTTTTATATTGCCGATTTTTTACAACAAAAATAAAAATAGTGTTGAAATTAGAAAAACAAATAATTATAAAACTATTGACATATTGTAAAATATACATTAATTAAAAAAATATGCAGGTTAAGTTAGTTTAGAAGCGTAAAATTAATAAAAATTTGAAAGACAAAAAAAACCACAAATTTTGACTTAATTAATAAAATAAAGTATAATTAAGAAAAAGGTTTTTACAATATACTTCACAATTATGGCTACTACACAAAACACACTAGAATCCTTCAAAGAAAAAAAGAAATTTTACGAAGATAAAATTATGGAAATAGAAGATGGTTCATGATTTAAAAATACAGAATTAAAAATCAAAAAGGAAAAGCTAGAAAAATGAAGAGTCATATTAGATACATTAAATTGACTAGTTGAAGAAAGGAATGAGAAAGCCAGTAATATTTCAAGATTAATTACATCTTGAAAAGATTTAAGTAAAGCAAAATCTGAACTCGATGCTGTTGATAAAATTAATGAAAAAATACAGGAAGCTAAAAATACTCTTAAATCAATAGAGATTAATAGTGAAAAAATTTCATGAAATATTGCCAGTGTTTTATGAGAAGATTTAAGTAAAGAATCAATTGAAGTAGCAATAATTAATTTTGATGAAGAAATTGAGAAAGCTAATACAGAAATTTTAGAAAATGAAATGAATACTGAAAGATCTGAAGCAGAAAAATGAAAATATAAAAGATTAATTGATTATGTAGACTGATATTTAAATTGATCTAGGACAAAGGTAGATAAATGAAATAATAAATCGTTAAAATCAGATATTGTGTATAAATATGCGGATGAAAACGGTAAAAAAGAAATTAAAGATAAAATTGAATCAAGGGAGCTATCTCTTGAAGAATATGAAGATCAACTAATAGAAGTAAATCCTATATATGCTTTTATCGTTCATAAAATTGATAGCGCTTTACAACCAATTAATGATGACACTGAATATAAAGAGGCATATAAATATTTAGTAAGTTTGGTAGATAAAGCATTGGATCCAAACGAAGAAAAAGAATACAAAACAGCTCATGAATACGTGAAAAAAATTACAGATAAAGCAATTGCAGCAAGTAAAGACAATAATAAATATGCAACAGTAATTAAAAATTACTATAATTTACTTGAAAAATTTGAAAAATGAACTTTATCAGAAGGTGAGAAGCAACAACTTGAAAATGATTGTAATTTATGGTTAAGTTTAAGAGAGTCATGAGATAAAAATAATATTAAAGATGATAGTGAAACTATCGAAGATAAGAAAGGAATTGTTGATAATGAAAAGGAACAAGAAGATATTACAACAGATGAAGATGATCGAAAATTTAAAGGTGAAGAGGATACCGAAAATCTACAATTAGTAAAAGATGAACCAGAAGATATAAATAAGAATACCAGTACAGAAAATAAAATTGAAGAATTAGATATAGATAAATATATTAGTGGCATAAAAAAACTCAATCAATATCCTGTAAATCAAAGAGGAAAAGTTTTTGAAGAAATAGAAAAAAAATTCAAATTAATAAAAGATTATGACAAAAAAATAGAGTTTATAAATCGTCTATCTGACAGATGATTTAAATGATATATTTCTCACTGCAAAATTTTTCAAGAAGTATTATGAAAAGAAAAAGATAAGAGTACAGAATCACAAACATATTGAGTTTTTAAGACAAAAAAAGAATATGAGCAATTTTTAAAAGAATGAAGTAATGGTAGTGAATTTGCTTTAAAACTAATAAATGAATGAAAAGTTAAATTTGTTGTGGAAAATCTTAAATCATTCAAATGACTTAACGAGGAGGTATTAAATGGAATTATAGAAGAGACTTGAAGTGTTAATAGAGTTTTTGAAAATATCTCATCTTTTTCAATAGAGATTAATAAGCTACTAATAATACTATTAGATTCTTGAGTAGACTGAAGTACGATCAAAAATAATATATGAAAAAGAAATGATTTAAATTCAGAATTAGCATGTAAATTAATTGATAAATGATATTATAAATCATTCCAAAGTATCCTTGAAAAATGATGCTTTGAAAAATTAGGATTAGATGTTATAACACAATTAATAAATATTAAAGATGTGGAATCACAATTAATGAATACAAAATATTGGATAACATATATAATTAATCATCCAGAATTTTTTGAAGTCGACGAACTAGTTGATAATATAAAATTCTGAAAAAGCATTGAAGATTTTATTAAAATTAGAGAATATTCAACAGTTATTGAAATACTTAAAAATGTTGAATTAAAAGACAAAGAAAAATATGCAATAATGCTAATTGAAAAATGAGAAGAAAAAGATGATAAAGGATGGACGTGAGTATGATTATTAGCATTATCATTAAATAAAATTAATTGATTAGATCGTAGTATAATAGCTAATAAATTCGTTGAGCTTGGAAAAATTAGTGAATTATGAAATAATTTAAGTTTCTTTTGAAACTTAGAATATGATATTTGATTAAAGTTAATTAAAAACGATAAATCAGAACAAGTTGCTAAATGCTTAAAATGTTTTAAAGAAGAAGATCAAGGTAAGTTATTTATTGAGTTATTAAAAGAATCAAGCTCATGAAACTGTATTGTAAGTAGTATTGAAAATTACAGAAAATACATGTCAGATAATGAAATAGCAAGCAATTTAATCAAAAATAATATTTGATATATACTTGAGAAAAAAGATGCTTTAGTGAAATTTAAAGGGTTAAAAACAGAGGTAGCGAAATATATTATAAATAGAGCAAATAGCAAAATAAGAAGAATTGCTTGATATGTATCTGAAAATATCTGATCTTTCGATAAAGAATGTCATAAAGATATCATGAAATTACTAGTCGAAAATTGATACACATGATACGTAATTATGTATTTGGAAGATTTTAAATGATTGAAAGAAGAAGATTACATATGAATAGCAAATAAAGCAATTGAAAGTGATTATTTTGATCTATTTATGTTAAATCTAGATAAGTTTAAATTAAAAACAGACGCACAAAAAAATATAGTTATTAAAATATTAGAAAAACCAGACTGACTTGACCATATATATATGAATATTTGGAAATTTGGTAAATTACCAGATAAGTGGATAGATAATATTGTTTATGCTAGAGAAACTTGAAGCGAAATCATAATAAACTGAACAAAGGATTTAACTGTTAAAGCAAAAGAATTAAAAGATTTTAGTTTATTTGAGGAAACTGATATAGTTGAATATTTTAACGACAAAAGAATATCTGTTAACGCAATATTAAATAATATCGATAAAATAGATAAAAAATACCACAAAGAAATAATAAGCAGATCATTAATCCGCGATATAAATGCACTGAGCATCTGGTGTAACAAAATTCCATTAAATGAGTGGAACGAAAAATATAATTACTTAGATGCTGAAATAATTGAATTAATTGATGTGCTAAAAAAAACAGAGAACATCAATAACTGGTGATTTATAATTGGAAATATTGAAAAATTTAATATAAACAATAAACGTGATATACTAAAAAAGGCTATTATTGAATGTTGAGAATTAGATATCGATCAAATTGTAATAGATAAACTAGATACTCTCATAACAGTAGCATGATGAAAAAGAGATTTGGCTGAATGCTTAATAAAAAACAACCATTGAGAATTTGTAGCTAACAATTTTCATAAATTCAATTTTAACAACAAAGAAATCATAGTTAGATTACTAATGAACAATTGATATCAAAAATCTCTAGCTAAAAATTTTTCAAATCTTGCAGGAGTCGATAGGCGTTCATTATCTGAAAGACTTAAAGCAGAATGATATTGAGATGATATTGTTAATGAAGAAAGTATCTTAAAATATAATGATATTGTTAAATTAATAGATGAAGATTGAAAATTCCCAAAATTAGCACTAACATCATTAACTAAAGAAGAAAAAGATAAATTAGGAAATCTATTAATAGAGAAATGAAAATGGAATGAATTAGCAAAAAATCTTTGATCATTTGAGAAACAATTCGATTTAACAATAGCAAACGAACTGATAGAAAGATGAAAATATAGAGAAGTAGCGTCAAATCCTTTTGCATTTAAAGAAAAATTTAACAGTGAATTAACAAAGAAGCTAATCGAAAATTGAGCTAAAAAAGTAGTAGCAGATAATATTGGTTATTTTGAATGATTAAATACAAGCATTGCAAGAATTGCAATAGATAAGAATATTTGATCTTATACAAAAATAATCCTAAATATTAAAAACTTTGATGAAGAGTTTCATAACGAAATTGCAGATTTATTATTAAATTACACTAGATGTTATTGATTATTTGTTGAACATATTAACGAATTTAAATGATTAGACCTAGATAAAGTAGCTATAAAATTAATAGAAAATTATCACTGATATAGTGTTATTGAGAATATTCAATTATTTAAATCTGTAGATAAGGAAATAATTGTAGAAAAACTAATAGATAATTGATATTCAGACATGTTAACAAAAAACATAGATAAATTCAAATGAATAAGTATGCGTAAATTAGCAGAAAAATTGTTAGAGAACTGAGAATATCAAGTAATATTAAAATATTTTGAAGATTTCAGACCAAAGTTAGGAGAAAAAAATCGATCAATACTTGAAATGATTAGCGAAGAACAATGGAAAGAAATCTCAGAAAATCTTAATGACTACAGATGATTAAATCCAGTATTAGCATATAAAATTATTATGCATGGTAATCCAGAATCAATAGCAAATTATCCATGGGTATTTAATTGAAAGATTAAAGAAAGTGTAACAAACGAACTAATTTCACAATGATTTATCGATAAAATAGTTAAATATCCTGAATGCTATGAATGACTAGATTACTTTGTTGCATTAAGAATTGAAAATCGAGAAAAGGTTGTAAATAACATTAAGAGCTTCAAACGTAGTGATCATGTAATAATTGCAAAATATCTAATTTATAACTGATTTTGAAAACTATTAGCTGAAAAATTATGAGAATTTAAACTTACAGAAGAAGAGAGAGATACAATTGTTTCACTTTTAATAAAATGCTGATACTGAGAGACACTAGCAAAATATAATGAAGATGGATATGAGAAAGTTAAAGAAGAATTAGCAAAAAATCTAAGAGAATTCTTGATTGAGTATCCAAGCATAAATAAAGGATCATTTAAAGAAAATAACGAAGAATTTAGGAACAAATTCAAAGAAAAATATCAATCATCATTATTTCCAAAAAATTGGAGCACATTAATTGAAATTCTATGAGGTAAACCTTGATGTGACACTGTTTGATATCTGAAGGAATTGCTTACGTCAAAAGAAGCTTGAGATAAATACTACAACAAATATATTAATAAAAAGAAGGAAGAAAAACAGGTCAAAACTGAAAAATTAGAACTTCCAATCAAAGAGACAAAAGAAGTCAAAGAAGAACTTAGTATTGTTAGTATGATTAAGGAGTCACTAGCAAAAGATTTTGAAATTGATGAAGTGTTCTCAAATTTAATTACTGAAGAAAATCAGTGAGTATTAGATATTGAAGAAGTAGAGAAGGCATATAAAGAATTCAAAAAGAAAAACAAAAAAGATGCTGATACTTTGGAATCTATCTGTTGGGCATTAAAGCAATCATGAGTTGAAATCAACGAAAGTAGTTGATTAAAAGAAGATCGAGATGTGAAAGAGGAATTCTCAAAAGGAAATTTATGAAGAATACAAAACTTCCTATGAGTAAATGGTACAGCTTGGGATGAATTTAAAGCTATAATAAATGATAATTGAGAAATTGAAAGTGATTTACTTTATAAATGGACCAAAGCAAATAAGGTAACAATATATGATGAATTTGAGAAAAGATTAAGTCATTTTTGAGTAAATATTATAAACAACGACAATGTATTAGATGAATTTGACGAAGCTATAGAAAAACCTAATGACTTCGCAAGCAAAATGGAAAAATTCTGATATAATTTTAAGAATAGGAAAAATTTCTTAGAAAATCTTGAACAAGCATTTAGAGATGATGTTAAAATAGCAAAGAGTCTTGAAGGATTACTTAAAAAAATATACATGTTTAAAAAGACTTGAGACGAGAATTATAATCCAGTTGAATTCATAGACTCAAAGACAAAGAAAAATAAAGATTTCCATGTTATGAAAATTAGAACAACTTTAAACCAACCAAGAATCATTCTAGAACAGAATACTAATAATATACTAGCAATAGTTACACACAATGATTATATGTCAATTTGATGAAGAGAATGAAGAGTTATATTATTAAAAGGTATAGAAAATAGAAAACATTGGTTTAAGAACTAAAAAATCCTTTAATTTTGAGTAGTAAATCAGTATATAAATAAAAAAACAAAATAATATATGGAAAAAGTAAAATTAGATCCTACTACAAATGAAGGCTCCGGATTAACTACTATCAGAGCTGGAATAGCACTAATTCTTGCTAAAGCAATATCACTCGTTGAAAATGTGCATCATGAGCCAGATGAATTTCTCGATGAAGCAGATAATATCATTGATGCTATCGGTGAAGAAAACGCAAAAGATATTGTCTTAAGAAAAGAAATTCAGCCAAAGATCATTGAATTCAAGATGAATCCCGAAGGAATCTTAAATCCAGGCAAGAGAGTAGTTATAGAAGAGGTGAAAAATGATACTCCATGGTACAACAGATTTCTTGATAAAAGGAAATCAAACAATAAATGGAAGTATGAAAATCGCAGTAAAAAACTATTTCAAAAACGGACTAGGAACAAATAATTCCTAGTCTATTTTTAATTAATTTAAGCAATAATCATTACAGTTGAATTAATAGACCTTTTAAATATAAAAATCACAATACGAAATTTATTATAAATTATATTATGTGAAATAAGAATCGCAAAATAGTAGTATTAGAAAACATCCGTTCAGCATACAATGTTTGAAATGTAATTAGAACAGCTGATTCACTATGATGGGAAGTTTGGATTACTTGATATACACCATCCCCACTTGATAACCCAAAAGTCAAAAAAACATCATTAGGAGCCGAAGAAAATGTTTGATTAAAGCAATTTGATTATACTGAAGATGTCATAAAAGAATGTAAGGAACATAATATACACTGTATATCAGCAGAAATTACTCCAGAAGCAACATCTCTTTCAGATTTTTCAAATAAATTCTCTTGAGATATCGCAATTGTATTCTGAAATGAAGTTGAATGAGTATTGCCACAAACATTAAAATTAGTTGAAGAAGTTGTTTATATACCAATGCAATGAGTAAAAGAAAGCATGAATATTGGTCAATCAACTGCTATATTTATGCGGGAATTAAGGAATAAATAAAATTTTAATTAGATAAAACAAAATGGAAGCCATTAAGTGACTTATAGATTTCATATTACATATAGATGTTCATCTAGCACAATTATTCATCCAATATTGATTACGAATCTACTGAATCTTATTCGTTTTGATCTTCATAGAAACAGGTGTAGTAATTATGCCTTTTCTACCATGAGATTCACTATTATTCGCAGCTGGTGCACTAGCATGAAATCCAGCAAATTGAGTAAATATTCATATATTATGGATAATAGCTTTTTCAGCAGCAGTTCTTTGAGATACTGTAAATTATGAAATATGAAAATATTTATGACCAAAAGTATTCTCATGAAAATATAAATGGATAAAGAAAGAATATCTAGAAAGAACGCATAATTTCTATGAGAAACATTGAGGTAAAACAATAATTTATGCTAGATTCATCCCAATTATAAGAACATTTGCACCGTTTGTTGCATGAGTATGAAAAATGACCTATAAAAAGTTCATATCATTCAATTTAGTATGATGATTTGCATGGTCATTAATCTTCGTATATTGATGATATTTCTTTGGATCAATACCAACAATTCAAAAGAATTTTAGTATAGTAATTATACTAATCATATTTGTATCATTATGTCCTATGATATACGAATATATAAAGCATAAAATTGAATCAAAGAAAAAATAATTTATTATAAATCATATAATGATTGAGTTGCCAAATAATCGCTTAATATTAAATGGGCATAGAATAGCTAATTTAAAGCAGTTCTATGAATACTTATCAAAAAAATTCAAAACAACAATTAAAAAACCTGAGGATTTGAGAATACTTAATGAATATAAAGATTTAGATATTGCAATACGACATACATGAAGTTTCTTAGAAGAAGAATCGAAAACAAAACATGAAACAATAATAAAGGAACTATCAAAGTATTGAAAAATAAAACAGACTTGATTACACTAATTTAAAACTTCAAAAACTATGGAAATGAACAAACAGCAAAAAAGAAAATTAGTATTCATATCAATGTGTTGTATAATAGCATTAATTGTTATTATTGTGTTATGTCAAAATACAAATTTTTCAAATCAATGAAGTAAAGAATGATTAGTACTTACTGAGATAGAAAAACAGATGGCAGCATGTGAAGAGAAAATTACAAATGAATTTCAATTAATAGAACCGGAATTTGTTTGGAATGCAGATAATAATATCAACTGAAATTCTCTTAAATGACATGTAATATACCAAGAATGAGATTATCCAAATACAACAGAATTCGAATGTTCAGTTTGAAATAATTGAAAAGATGTATGGATCAACTGGGATAGAATAAACAATCCTAGTTCAGATGATGTAATTTATGATGATCGAGAATAAAAAACTGACCTATGTTATCTCAACAGAGGCCAGCAATTATGCCATATTAACGGAAAACGTAAAACACGTTCAAAAAATATATATACAAACATACAATAAAATTCAATATAATCTTGAAATAAGTAAGACAAAAACTTATTATAACTCAGTCGAATAACAAAAAAACAAATTCTATGGAGTACATTCATTTCAAAACTGGGATTCCGGGGATCATACCGCCGGATTGTAGCGAACTAATTCCGCCACCACCTGAGCCACTAGACGAACCAATTGTTCATGGTCCAGCACAAACTCGCGACGGTGTCGTAAACACAAGTTATAAGCGTCGAATGATGCCGTGTAACAAAGAGTAACTCTAACATTAACAATTTAACAGCAGGATAAACTATCCTGCTTTTTTGATTATGACAACATAAAACTATATTGACATTTATAAAAAAATAATTATATTACAAAAACAAATAAAATATGGCAAAAAAAGGAACTTTGCGTTGCGCATTCTATTCAATGTTAGCAACAATCATCTCAGTATTAGTATTGTTTTATATCCATAAGCATAACATAATCGGTCGCGATAATGCAATGCTAGTAGAATTAGGTATTCTTGTAATAGGTATTTCATACAATTTTTCAAAATTGGATGCATACCTAAAGAGATATGCAGATGTTAAGTCATTTTATAACATTTTTAGCATTCTTTGTATCTGCATAAGTATCTATACCTACTTTCAAAGCAAAAAGTTATTCTATTTTATCACAGGAATAACTTTTACTTCTGTAGTGATTACATTAGCTCTATGGATTAAAAACTTACGTAAAGAAATTAGATAAAGGGTAAACTGTGAGCCCGAATGTTGTTCACAGCAAAATTGGGAGTAAGATTTCTTACTCTCTTTTTTTTAAAAAAAGACCTTATCATACATAAGGCCCCATGAAATAATAATATACTTAGAAAGTTAAAATATATCTTAACTCATCTTTAGAACTATAAGTACAATTTCATTTGAAATCATTACTACAAGAATTTCATTTATTAACAGAAGAACATACTTTAAAGTCTCTTATATCATATCATGCAGGGATATTTCATTCTCAATTATCACAAACAACCCAGTTTGCATTAGAATCTCAACCAGCAAGAGATAGAAGAACAAAACCTCATCAAGGAATAGTGTTCTTAGTAGTTACCATATATAAATAATCTCATTTACTAGTAGCATTTCATAATCAAGAATTAGTACTACTACTATCAATAGGATCACTATAAGAGTTATATAATTCATATCCGTCCAATATAGAAGACAATTCACTAGCAGCAATTCAATCTGAAGATTCACTAGTTAAAGGATATTCTCATTTTTGATTATAAACTGATAATATAGAACTTTGAAGTGAATTTAAATCTGCAATACGTGTAGCGTCATAAGCAGCAGATTGAGCTCATTTTAATCTTGGCAACAAAGCAGAAGCAAAAAGTCAACAAATCACAATAGCAACTAATATTGGCAATAACCATGCACAAACTTTTTCAAAAGTTGTAGTTTCACTAGCTGATCAGTATTGATTATCCTCTTTATCTCAAGGAACTAAACACATTATAAATATCATGACAATATTAACCAAAGGAACAAAAAGCAGCAATTGCCACCATCAAGATTTACCAAAATCATGAAATCTTTTATTATTAATAACAACTGTTCAATATATAGATACAAAGGCTAAAAGAACAGATATTGATATCGATATAACTGGATAAGATAATACTTTATCAAACATAGATCATAGATATGCTAGTGGAGAAGATATTAATGAAAGCAATAAAGAAAAAATAAATGAAGCAGTAATAAATTTTGATCTTCAAATTCTATTAAGATTAGTTCTTGTGACGAATTTCACAAATCAGTCTAAAAGACCAGAAGATCAGTTTTCGTTGTTTTCAGGCATGGTGTATAAATAAGAGATATAAAGAACCAATTTGGTTAAAAAAAGATTAGAAAAAATAAGCATAAAATCAAATAGAATTACTCATAAAAGAAAAAGCACGATATTTGACAAAAATAAAAATCAGTATATAATATATGTAGATTTTATATTCTAAAACACATCATGACAATCAACGCACCGGTAAATGGCAGTTATAATATATTAAATTCAATTTATTGATGATTATCAGATCAAAAGAAGGATGAACTTTTTGAAATGTTAAAACAAGACAAGGAAAACAGAGAAAAAGCAAAAGATATAAAGCTCAACAAGATAATCAATGATATCAAAGAAAATCACGTAAAGATTGAAGACTGAGTAAAAATGTTATGATGCACATGAAAAAAAATCTATATCGATTTACCGGCTACATGAAATTTTAAATGATATAAGTTTGAATTTTTTGTGAGTAATGAAAATAGAAAAGAAAATGATCTAAATGAAGAACTTGTCGGTAATTCTTTCTCAATGGATGAGATTACAAAACTAATCAAGGAATTAAATCTATATCTTTATGAAAATTGAATCAAATTAGATGAATGAAATGATTTTGATAAACAAATGAAGTTTCGAGAAAATGAGCACATTATCAAGAAAGACTGAATTAAAATATGGAATTATGAAAATATGTCTAATAAAACATGAGATGTTCTAAAGAAAATCACATGATTAAACTGAATGTATTGGCTTAAAGATAAACAAGAAGCAAATTGAAAAGAAGCTCAAGTATGATGGTTCTTTCACCATACATTTTGTTTCTTCAATAATGCATGAATGTGAAATGCACCATTATTATTAAAAATAAAATAAGACAGAATAAATTTATATTTTAAAATCTATTAATATGACTGAAAGGTATTGAGAAGTTAAAAGTAAAATTGATCAAGTAGAATGAACTCAAGAATGGGTAAAAAAACAAGTTAGAGAAGAATTAATCAAACTAAACAAAGAATGTTTCTATGAAGTTAAATGAGAAGAGGTAACTTACAACATGGATACAGTAAAACACTACCTCAATTCTATTAAAGACAAGAAAACATGGAAAGAATTAACAATGAACAATTCTTCTGTTTTGATTATGGCAGTACAAATAGCATTATATGCTCAAAATTATAAATTCTGACGTATTGATGGATTATTAGGACCTAAAACAAGAGCCGCTATTAAGAAATTTCAAGCCGATAATGGACTAACTGTTGATACATACTGAAGATCAATGCCTACAACTATATCTAAATTATTAGAGAAAATTACTCCAATGGAAAGTGTAGAATTAAGTGAGGAGGAAAAGAAAGAATATCTAATCTTCAGACCGAAAGATGAAGAAAAGAAGGAAGATAAACCTTTTAATTGGTGAGAACAACCTGAAGGACGAACAACTTGGAATCCCAAATTAACTCAATCACATAAAGAACAAGAAATTACAGTTCCATTAAGACCATCTGATGATAAAGATAAGCCTGAAGAAAAAGAGCAAAAAACTGCTCCTGAAACATTAGATCAAAACAAAATTCGTCCTGAAGTACAATCAATGATTGATAACTACAGAAATGAAGTAGATAAATTTCATACATTAAGAGAAATTTCATTAGCCGAGGCAAAAGCTATTTGAGAACTAAAATGAGGAATATTAAATTTAACATGATTGGAAAATTTAAGCACAGAAAGTTTTGCAGAATTAATGAAATTCGAAGGATGAATTATGCTATGAATTAAAGAAGTAACACCTGAAATGGCAAAAAAAATTGAATGACGTAGATATCTAGTATCATTCAAAAACCTCGAAAATATCTCAAAAGAAACTGCTGAAGAATTATGAAAAACTAAATGTTGGTTAGAATTTCAATCTTTAAAAACTTTAGACTTTAATATTTTAGAATCATTAATTAAAAAGCCAAGTTGAAATTTAGAATTCTCAGCTGTAGAAACTATCGATGAAGAAGCAGCAAAAGTGATAGCAAAATATCCATGAACAGTAATATTAAACAACGTTAAATCAATATCTGGTAATGTTGCAAAAATCCTATGATCAAAAAAGAAGTGAATAATCTTAAAGTGATTAGATGGAAGTGAGCCATTACCAAATGATGTATTGGAATGATTATCACAACTAGAAGGCTGATTACAAATTAATAACAACGTTTTTTCACAAATCTACTATTATAAGATAGAACAAAAGAGACAATGAAAGGAATTATCAAAAACAGTTATTGATGTTCTAGATCACAAAATTTGAGAAGATGAATTATCAAAATTAAAAACAATTACAAAAGATGATGCAGAAATGTTAGTTGAACGTTGAAGATATCGAGATCTTTCATGAGTTGAATATATGGATTGAGAAACATTCAGAATACTAATGAAAAATCAATGAGGACTTACATTATGAATGAAAGAAATTCCAGAAGAATACTGAAAATATATTGAATTACGTTCATGATGACTACATTTCAAAAATCTAGATATAATAACACCAAGAATCGCTGAATCATTAGCTAAAACATACTGAAGAATTGAATTTGATTCATTAACTAATATTGATGAAAAATCAACAGAGGAGTTATCAAAGAAATATAAATGAGATATAGCGTTTAATTGAATAGTTGAATTAACTCCAGATATTATTAACGCATTTAAAGAATACAGATGAACAATAGCATTCAAAAATGTTGAATCAATAACCCCAGAAATAGCAAAACTATTAGTTGAAAAAAATACATGATACATTTCACTAAGATGATTAAAAGCTCCAGTTAGTGAAGAAGTATTACCAATACTATCACAAGCAAAAAATGTTAATTATGATTCAAATGTATTATGACAAATCCATAAATATCTATATCCAGAACGCTATAAATAAAAAATAGCGTTCTTTTTTTGACAGTTCATAAGCCATAAAACAAAAAAGTGCAAAAAAAGTATAAAAAAATTTGCATTTTTTTTATTTTTGTAGTATAATTATTCTGTCATTAGGAAAGATAAGAGCTTCTTAATGAAACTGTTGAGATCTTTAACGTAGTCTATGTAATGAAAAGTGTACTTCATTTGCGTTAGTTACCTTCGCTGAATGTGCAAATCATTCTATACTATTAATTAAGACTCCCT
>JAEEGL011284569.1_pt1 | contig 19655 bp, 22 predicted proteins | sample 9134231 | NCBI WGS metagenome assembly JAEEGL01 (sample SAMN16246548, study PRJNA631951) | gut metagenome | biome: gut microbiome; feature: rumen; material: fiber-attached | host: Bos | place: Iran: Karaj | collected 2018-10 | reverse complement strand
TTCAGACGATCTTTCAAGCGGACGAAGCACTTTCATGGTGGAGATGAGCGAAGTCAGCGAGATCCTTAAGAACGCTACTCCGAGAAGCCTCATCATACTCGATGAAATAGGGAGAGGCACATCCACCTTTGACGGAATGAGCATAGCAAGGGCCGTTGTCGAATACATACATGACAAGAGCAGGGGACTCGGCTGCAAGACGCTGTTCGCGACGCATTACCACGAGCTCACCGAGATGGAATCTCAGATGAGCGGAATAGTGAATTACAACATTGCCGTAAAGAAGCGCGGAGATGACATCACATTTTTGAGAAAGATAGTCAGGGGAGGCGCTGATGACAGCTACGGCATCCAGGTCGCAAAGCTGGCCGGCATTCCTGACGATGTCATAGAGAGAGCCAAAACGATACTCGATGACCTGGTCGAGATGTCAAACAGGGAAAAGATGGCCGTAAGGCAGCTTTCCTTTGATGACAACTTCATGCCTCCACCTTCAAAGGGAGAGGATATCTCATCTTCACAAAGAGAGATCATAGACAGGCTCGAAAAGGTCGACGTAAACGTTCTGACCCCGATAGAGGCGCTGAACATTTTGAACGAACTTAAAAAGTTGATGTAAAGACACACAGCGAGGTTATTCCATGGCTATAAACATACTTTCAAAGCATGTGGCAGAGCTGATAGCTGCAGGAGAGGTCGTTGAAAGACCTTCTTCGGTAGTCAAGGAACTGGTCGAGAACTCGATAGATGCCGGAAGCAGAAACATCTATGTTGAGATCGAAAACGGCGGCATCAGAAAGATCGTCGTCCAGGATGACGGCTCCGGAATAGAATATGAAGATATCCGCAAGGCTTTCATCCGCCACGCTACAAGCAAGATAAAGGATGAGGAAGATCTTGGCAGGATACACAGTCTGGGCTTCAGAGGAGAAGCTCTAGCTTCGATCGCCAGCGTAAGTAACCTCACACTAGTCACAAAGCCTGAAGACCAGGAATTCGGCGTCGAATATGTGGTCTCAGGTGGAGACGAAGTCTCTTTTGAGACACAGCCATCCGTTGACGGCACGAGATTCGTCGTAAGGGATCTGTTCTTCAATACTCCCGCAAGGATGAAATTCCTTAAGAGAGATACGACCGAAGCCGGATACGTGCAGGACATAATCACTAATCTTGCTCTATCCAGACCTGACATTTCATTTACATTCGTCAGGGATTCAAGACAGGTCTTCTCGACCACTGGTGACGGCAGGCTGATCAACACTATCCGGGCAGTTTTCGGGACTGAATTTGCTTCCGACCTGATCCCTGTTGATTATGAAGAAGGCGGATTCAGGATCGAAGGCTATACGACCATACCGTTCAAGTCAAGAAATTCGAGAAACATGCAGTTCTCGTTTATAAACGACAGGTTCGTAAAGAACAAGACGGTCATAGCCGCCGCCGAAAACGGTTACAAGGACACGACCATGGTAGGCAAGTTCCCGGGCTATGTCCTAAAGATATACATGCCTTACGAGGCCGTGGATGTCAATGTGCATCCTTCCAAGACCGAAGTGCGCTTTGCAAGAGACGGTGATGTATACGGAGCAGTGTACAGGGCCATCAAGCTTGCTGTCGACGGTGATACACACCTGAAAAAATTCGATTTCAAGGATGTTCTGACTGAAGAAGAGCCCAAAGAACCTGTAAAGCAAATTAGCATTACAGATGCAGAAACGCCTGAAAATACAGGTGTTTTCCCGACATTGGAAAAGAATGGAGATGGAGTAGACAAGTTCATAGCCAAATTCTATGTTCCTGACGAATCTGCGTTCTCAACAGGTGTTTACAACGGCCGGGGACAGGGTACATATAACAGAAACAATACGGCCAGAGTCATATTTGACTCATCGGACAGTCTGAAAAATGACGGAAAGACCGATGAAGAGGTCTACAGTTTGAAGGATCTCAGGCTCGATCTGAATCGACAGTCTGTTGACATCGACAAGGAAGACGAGGGTGAACAGCCGACTGACAGAAACTTCCGGTCAGTAGATGCCCGGGACATCAGAATACTCGGACAGGTGTTTGAGACATATGTGCTTTGCACGGTCGGAGAGGAATTCGTGATCATCGACAAGCATGCCGCCCACGAGAGGATGCTTTATGAAAGGCTGAAGGCGAACGCCAAGAACGAAAAGCAGATGCTGCTGGCTCCTGTAACTGTCAGGCTTTCTGCCGAAGAGAAGGATGCCATTCTTGAAAACATGTCCCTGCTTGATGACTGCGGATTTGAAATAGAGGATTTCGGTGAAGGCGGAGTGATACTCAGGGCGATACCGATGTATATCACTGGCTCCGATCCGGAAGACCTTCTTACTGAGATCGCGTATAATCTGTCATCGGGATCAAAGGCTGATCTCAGTGAAAAGATCGAATGGATATTCCACTCGGTCGCATGCAGGAGCGCGATAAAGGCCGGCGACAAGAATGAGATAAACCGGCTCACGGCTCTTGTGAGAGACATAAAGAACAGGAAAGTGCCGCTGTACTGTCCTCACGGAAGGCCGGTACTTGTCACAATCAATCGAAAGGATCTGGAGAGACAATTTGGCAGATAAAAAGAAACTTGTCGTCATTTGCGGTCCTACTGCAACGGGAAAGACCTCATTATCGATAGACCTTGCTAAAAGGTATGACGGAGAGATAATCTCTGCTGATTCGATTCAGGTGTACAGAAAGCTTGATATCGGGTCAGCCAAGGCAACGGAAGCCGAGCAGACCGAAGTAAAACATCATCTTATAGACATACTCGATCCGTGGGAAGAATACAATGTCCAGAAATTCTGCTCTCTTGCAAAGGATACCGTAGAGGATATTACTTCCAGAGGAAAACTTCCATTTATCGTCGGAGGGACCGGGTTATATATCGAGAGCTTCATCAACGATACCTATTTCGCTCAGCAGCCCGAAGTGGACGGCATCAGAGCACAGCTGCAAAAGCTTTTGGAGATGAGAGGGAAGGAACGGATGTATGAACAGCTTAAGAACATCGATCCGGAATATGCCCGGAAGGTCCATCCCAACAATACGGTACGTGTGCTCAGGGCACTTGAAGTGAATCTTCTGACCGGAAACACGATGTCCTACCAGATTGCTCATTCACGCCCGGCCGTACCGCCTTACGACACCTTGCTGATCGGTATAACCTATTCAGACAGGCAGAAGCAGTACGACAGGATCAATGAGAGGATCGACCTGATGATGGACGCGGGACTTCTCAACGAAGCCTTCTATGTATATAATAATAGAGAAAGGTTCAAGACTTCTGCAAATGCCATTGGCTATAAGGAATTCTTTCCGTTATTTGATGGGGTTTCCTCCGTTGAGGAATGCATCGAAGAGCTTAAGAAGGCCTCAAGACATTATGCAAAGCGTCAGCTTACATGGTTCAACAGGATGGAAGATATAAATTGGATCCATCCCGACAAGCAGGACCTTTTTGACACAGCTGAAAAGCTTGTGCGGCAATTCATAGGATCATAATGGAAAGAACAAGCAGAAAAGACGAAAAACTACTCATTCAGAGGATCAACTTCATTCCGTTGATCCTGCTTCTGATCGTCCTGTATATCGTTCTGCAGGTATACATGATGAGATTCAGAGGCGTGGATACCATAAAGGCTGTTGAAGGTTATATGAACGATTCCGTCATTTCCCAGGGAATCGTCTGCAGGAATGAGCTCATACTCAGGAAAAACTCCGGCGGATATGTATATTATCTGGCTGAGAGCGGGGAAAGAGTTTCCAGCGGAGCACATATAGGCAGCGTCTATTCTTCAACTGAAGATGTGTCAAGGCTCAAGTATCTCCGGAACAGAAAAGCCATGCTTGACGATGTCAAGACGGTTACCAACTACCAGACCGGAAACATCATGGATGTGCCTCTTGCCAAGAAGCAGCTGGCAAATGAAATGTCAGGCGTCAGCTATGATGTAAGCACCGGCAACTACTTCGATGCCTTTTCCAGGATGGGCAAACTTGCTCAGGGAGTCAATAAGATCAACCTTGCCACCGGCCTTGTAAACGACTTTTCTCCTGCGATCAATCAGCTCAACAATGAGATCGCTGCAGTCGAGTCGGCTGTTTCATCGCCGCTAGAGAATCTTTACGCCGCACACGCGGGCTATTTCATCAGCTACACTGACGGCTTTGAGGACCTTGCGACCGTTTCCAATCTCTCTTCAATGAGCTATGAAGACGGTATAAATCTCATTAATTCCTCTCAGGAAGTGAACAGCAGCAATTCATACGGCAAGATCATCACGGACTATAAATGGTCTCTTTGCACATATATAGACACTACCGTAGCCGAGGATCTCAAGATCGGCAGGCAGGTGAGTGTCGATATATCCGGACTGGAGAATGATTTCAGGAAAGGCACTATCAAGAATATAATAGATCTGGGTGACAAATCGCTTATCATCATAGAGAGTTCTGTAATGGATTCCGTTTCTGCCGTAACGAGAGTTACAGACTGCGAGATCCTTTTCAAACAGTACCGCGGGATCAAGATCCCAAAAACAGCCATTCATTTTGTCGACGGTGAGATGGGTGTGTTTGTGAACTATTCTAACATGGTTCAGTTCAGGAAGATCGATCCAATGTTCGAGGATGAAAACTACGTTATCGTTCCAAGCACTCCGACGGCTTCAAACCAGGTAAAACTGTATGATTCTATAATCGTGAAAGGAAGAAACTTGTACGATGGAAAGTATCTATAATAATGTCAAAAGAGTAATGGAAGAGATCGAGGAGGCTTGTGTCAGATTTGGCAGAGACCCCGGTGAAGTCACTCTTATGGGCGTATCCAAGACTCAGCCTGTCGAAAAGATCAAGGAAGCCTACGATGCCGGTGTAAGGCTTTTCGGTGAGAACAGAGTACAGGAACTTGTCCGGAAGTCTGATTGTTTTAAGGAACTGGGAGCGCCCTGTCACATAATCGGTCAGCTTCAGACGAACAAGGTCAAGTATCTGCCGCCTCTGACTGACACGATCCACAGTGTTGACAGCCTCAAGCTCGCAAAGGAAATCGAAAAGCAGTATTCAAAGGCAGGCAAGACTGCCAATATCTGCCTTGAGATCAACATCGGCATGGAGGAGAGCAAGGGAGGCGTCGAGTACGATAAGGCTGAAGAGCTCATCTACGAGATATCCGAGCTTAAGAACGTAAAAGTCAAGGGACTCATGTGTGTTCCGCCTATCTGTGAAGGCGAAGAAGTGCGCAAATATTTTGAAAAAATGCACTCGCTATTTGTAGACATATCAAGTAAAAAAATATATAATACAGATATGTGTATCCTCTCAATGGGCATGTCTGATGACTTCAAATGGGCCATTGCAGAGGGCAGCACTCTAGTCAGAGTCGGCACCAGGTTATTCGGTGCGAGGAACTACAATATTTGATTTAGCTCCCGGCAAGGACTATCTTCTTTGTAGTTGGTTTATTATAGGATTATTTGCTAAGATTAAAGGAGATCATTATGGGATTTTTTGATAAAGTTAAGGATCGGTTTGGCGTCGAAAAGGAAGACGAGTGGGATGAGGAAGAGACAGGCGAGATCGATGAGATCTACGAAGAGGAACTTCCTGAAATAGAAGAGAAGCCTACAAAAGTGTCTTTCCAGCCGGCCAAGGCCACAACCTCAACTTCAAGTGAAAAGAAAGTCAATCTCTCAACGATCCCTCGGCTGAAGGTGATCCTTGTTAAGCCGGAGAGATTTGATGAGGCCAGCGATATAGCTGACAATCTTGCTGACAAGAAGACCGTCGTTCTCAATCTGGAGTCCTGCAACAAGGATGTTGCAAGGAGGCTCGTCGATTTCCTTTCTGGAGTTGCGTATGCATTCCACGGAAATGTTGAGAGGATAGCAAATTCTACATTCCTCATCACTCCTTACAATGTTGATATCTCAGGAATCGGTCTTATGAGCGATTACGATACACCAGAGGAACTGTATTAATTGAGAGGATTCATACCTCCTCAGACTCCGGAAGAATCTGTACTATATAAAAAATATCAGAAAATGTGTGAATCTTGCTCTGTTTACGGAAGAGAGCAGTTTTCCACATTTTTGAATATGCGACAGAAGGAGCTGTTCATTGCCCGGGCAAACAAATATCCTGATATCAAGCTGGAATTCGGATTCGGCTTTGAAGGAGACGGGGAGAGGTGCATTGCCTGTGTCAGACCGGAATATGATACGAGTGATATCGCGTTTCCGATCGACATCATCAGGACCTCTGTCCATGCGGCAGGCAATGTCAGTCACAGGGATTTCCTTGGCGCAGCCATGGGCTTGATGATCAAAAGGGATTATATCGGAGACATCATCGTCACAGACGAGGAATGCTTTATGGCATGTCACGATTCTGTTTCCTCACTGATCATAAATGAGCTGAAAAGCGTCGGCCATATCTCCGTCAAGTTCGACTGGTACCATGAACCGCTTGTATACCGCAGAAGCTATTCACGGCAGGGTTCTGCCACCGTTGCTTCCCTGAGACTGGACAGCGTACTCAGTGCAGCTCTCAAGATAAGCAGATCCAAATCCTCGGACATGATCAAAGCGGGTCTTGTCGAAGTAAATCATCTGAACGTCCAAAAAAGTGATTTTGAGATAGACAGCGGAGACATTCTCAGCATAAGGGGATACGGAAAGTATATGATCGGATTTGATGGCAACATCAGCCGAAAAAACAGATATTTTATCAATTTCAGTAAATATTAGGAGGCAACCTATGCATACATCCGAAGATATTCGCTCAACGACTTTCAACCAGTCCAGAAGAGGCTATGAGCAGAGAGATGTTGATGCTTTCATTGAGCAGGTAGCCAATGACATGCGGACACTCGAAGCCGAAAAGAAAGATCTTGAAGACAAGCTTTATGTTCTGGCTGAAAAGATCGAACAGTACAAGGCCGAGGAAGACAGCATCAAGGTAACACTCATCAATTCGCGGAAGCTCGGCGAAAGCATCGTTAATGATGCAAAGGAAAAGGCTGAAACGATACTCCGTGAAGCAACTATAAAGAAGAATGACATCATTTCTTCCGCATACGCAGAGATCGAAGGCAGTGAGAACACACTTGCAAGACTCAAGAAGGAAGTAAGTGATTTCAAGAATACCATTCTGCATCTCTACAAGGAGCACATTGAATCTCTCACTCAGCTTCCTGACTCAGAGAAGCCTCGGGCGGTTGCTGTAGAGCCTGCAGAGGAAAAGAAGGCAGAGCCTGAAGCTGTTGTACAGCCAGAAACGGTAGTCAGCGAGCCTACACAGGTCTTTGACCCAGTTGAAAAGAACATAGTCAATGAAGCTGTCGCTGAAGCAAGGGTTGAGTCTCCTACGGAAATAATACCTTCCATAGAAGAAAAACCAGCACCTGAAGAGAAGTTCAAGAATATTTCTTCACTTTTTGAAGGCTAACAGACCTTAAAGATTAGTGTGAACAGCACTAATCTTTTGTTTATTATCTGTATTCTAATCACGGAGTTTAAATATTGGCTTTTGATATAATCATCGTGGCTGTCCTTACAGTCATTACGTTCCTGATAAGAGCCTGGATCGTAAGCACGCTGAAGGGTGCATCGGCTTTGACCATTATCCCTAATATACTCGGTCTCAGATATTCTGAAAACACAGGTGCGGCTTTCAGCATGCTGAGTACTAAGACTGCTTTGCTGTCAGTAATAACGCTGGTGGCATTGCTTGTCATGGCGTATATGATCTTCGTAAAGAAATACGGTGCGAAGCTCGAAAGAGCCTTCCTCATAATGATCTTCACCGGCGGATTGTGCAATCTCATAGAACGAGTTTTCTTCGGATACGTAGTTGATTATTTTGAGTTTCTTTTTGTGAGATTTGCGATCTTCAACTTTGCTGACAGTCTTATAACCGTCGGTGTTGCACTGCTTCTCATTTACACGATTATTGCGGAGAGCAAGAAGAATGAACATCAGTGAGATCATAGAACTGACTGCTCTGGCAGAGGATGAGGGAATGAGGCTTGATGCCTTCATATCGTCGTCGACTGATTACTCAAGAAACAGCATACAGATCCTAATAGAATCCGGTCTCGCAACAGTAAACGAAAAGATAGTTGCGAAGAACTACAGGCTCCGAAACGGAGATTATATACGTGTTTCGATCCCGGAGCCGGAATATGCCAATATCGTTCCCGAGGACATACCGCTTGATATCGTTTATGAGGATCGGGACCTTCTTGTTGTCAACAAACCTAAGGGAATGGTGGTGCATCCTGCTAACGGGAACTACACGGGAACGCTCGTAAACGCGCTGATGTATCACTGCAAGGATAGTCTTTCAGGGATCAACGGCGAGATACGACCCGGAATCGTGCACAGGATAGACAAGGACACTTCGGGACTTCTGGTAGTCGCAAAGAATGACACGGCCCATGAGCATCTGTCCGGCCAGCTTAAAGTGCATTCTATGCTTCGTGTCTATTCGGCCATAGTATACGGCAGCATCAGGGAAGACGGAACAGTGGATGCACCTATCGGAAGGCATCCTACTGACCGAAAAAAGTTCACGGTAACCGAAAGAAACTCAAAAAATGCCGTCACACACTATAAACTCACTGAAAAGCTGAACGGCTTTACACTTATAGAATGTCGTCTTGAGACAGGCAGAACGCATCAGATCAGGGTACATATGGCCTATATTGGTCATCCTCTCCGGGGAGATCCGGTTTACGGACCAAAAAAAGTCATAACAGAGCTTCACGGACAGGCCCTTCACGCAGGCACATTAGGATTTGTACATCCAAGGAGCGGAGAATTCATTTCATTCACCTCTCAGCCGCCTGAAGAATTCGAGTCATTCGTTAACAAACACAGATTGCACTAATATATGAGCAGAACCATCCACGATTATCTTATAGTTTCAGACTTGGACAACACCCTTCTTACGGCAAAAGAAGGCATTCCAGAATACAATATCGAAATGATATCAAAGTTCCAGAAGATGGGTGGACTTTTCACTGTCGCCACCGGAAGGAGCGTTGATTCTGTTGCAAATTATCTCGGTAAAGTCAGTCTCAACTGTCCCGCCATCGTATACAACGGAGGAATAATCTACGATTTCAACTCAAACAGGATCCTCCAGAAACACATAATGCCTGAATCTTCCGCGGAAGTGCTAAGCGACATACTGTCATCCTTCCCGGACATTGGGTGCGAAGTAATGTGTGACAATCTCAGGACCTACTGGATCAGAGAGAATTCCTTTACATACGCTCATCTTCACGGTGAGAGGATGAGCTATGTCAACACAGACCTCAGGAGCGTGGCAAACAAGTGGATCAAAGTCCTGTTTTCTGCAGAAAGCAGACGCCTTGCTCAGGTCAAGGAATACTGTGAGAGCCTCAACAGGACTGACATGGATTTTGTCATGACCAGTGAAAACTATCTTGAGATCCTTCCAAAGGGGATATCCAAGGGCAAGGCTCTTTCAACGCTTTGTTCTCTCACTGGTAAGAACATAGCAAACACGGTCGCAATAGGCGACTACTACAATGATATAGAGATACTGTCCAGTGCGGGACTCAGCGTGTGCGTTGACAATGCTCCGGACGAAGTAAAAAAAATAAGCAAGCTCACCGTTCCTTCCTGCATGGACGGAGGCGTGGGCTATCTGCTTGAACAGATCATGGATATCTATCGATAATACGGATCTCATGCAGGCAAGCGATATTTCATACACAAACATACAATCAAATCAGATTCATTCGGAGGTTATCATTATGGATGAAAAGACCAAGCTTTATCTGAAAAAGCAGGCTGTTCAGATAAGGAAAGACATCATCACAGAAGTTTACAACGCACGGAGCGGTCATCCGGGCGGATCTCTGTCAGTGACCGATATGCTGACATATCTGTATTTCTACAAGATGAACGTTGATCCCAAGAACCCAAAGTGGGAAGACAGAGACAGATTTGTCCTTTCAAAAGGACACACAGCACCTGCTCTTTACGCCTGTCTTGCTGAAAAAGGATATTTCGACAGGTCCGAATTGCTGAAGCTCAGAAAGACCGGTGCAATGCTTCAGGGACATCCTGACATGAAGGGCACACCAGGCATCGACATGTCGACCGGATCTCTCGGACAGGGCATCTCGACAGCCGTTGGAATGGCACTGGGCGGAAAGCTCACCAACAAGGATTATATGGTCTACTGTGTTATGGGTGACGGTGAGATCGAGGAAGGCCAGGTATGGGAAGCAACAATGGCAGCAGCCCAGTACGGACTTGATAATCTTATAGCCGTTGTCGACAACAACGATCTTCAGATCGACGGACGTCCTGAGGAAGTCATGAGCATTTATCCGATTCCGGACAAATTCAAGGCTTTCGGATGGAATGTCACTGAGTGCAACGCCCATGATTTTGACGATATCGACAGAGCTTTTGAAGAAGCAAAGGTAAAGAACGGCAAACCATGGGTCATCATCCAGAAGTCCATAAAGGGCAAGGGCGTTTCATTCATGGAAGACGTTGCTTCCTGGCATGGAACGGCACCTAAGAAGGATCAGTATGAACTGGCTATGGAAGAGCTTGAGAAGGCTCGGGCAGAACTGGAGGAGAAGTGATCATGGCAGAAGTAAAGAAAATCGCTACAAGAGAGAGCTACGGAAACGCTCTCGTTGAACTTGGAAAGAAATATCCTAATCTGGTAGTTCTCGATGCAGATCTTGCCGGAGCTACTAAGACAGGTACATTCAAGAAAGCATTTCCTGATAGATTCTTTGATGTCGGCATCGCAGAGCAGAATATGATGGGAATTGCCGCCGGTCTTTCTACCACAGGCCTTATCCCATTTGTTTCATCCTTTGCAATGTTTGCCTCAGGAAGGTCATTCGAGCAGGTCAGAAACTCTATCGGTTATCCGCATCTCAATGTCAAGATCGGTGCAACTCACGCCGGCATATCTGTAGGTGAGGACGGAGCGACCCATCAGTGCAATGAAGATCTTGCTCTCATGAGATCCATCCCAGGCATGACTGTTATCGTTCCGTGTGACGACATAGAGGCAAAGCAGGCTGTATTTGCAGCTGCAGAGATCCAGGGCCCTGTGTACCTCAGATTCGGACGCCTTGCCGTTCCGGTGGTAAACAGTGAGGATTACAAGTTTGAGCTCGGCAAGGGCGTAACCCTTAGAGAAGGCGATTCATGCACCATCATCGCTACAGGACTCATGGTAGCTAAGGCTGTAGAAGCAAGCGACCTGCTTAAGGAAAAAGGCATAAATGCCAGAGTAATCAACATCCACACCATCAAGCCTATCGATAAGGACATCATTATCAAGGCATCAAAGGAGACCGGCTTCATAGTAACGTGTGAAGAGCACAGCGTCATCGGCGGACTGTTCAGCGCAGTCAGCGAGGTGACGAGCGAGTATGCTCCTTGCAGGATCAAGCCTGTTGCCGTCATGGATACATTCGGCAAGTCAGGCCCGGCACTCGAGCTCCTTGATGTGTTTGGTCTCAGCACAGAAAACATCGTAAAGACCGTTCTTGAGAATATCTGATGATCGACACCGTAAGGAGTAATACAGTGTTTAAGATTCTAAAGAAAGAACAGCTCAGTGAGAATACATTTCTCATGAAGATTGAAGCCAGACTGGCTTCTCAGAACATTAAGCCCGGACAGTTTGTCATAATCATGGTCGAAGAGAAGGGCGAAAGGATCCCTCTTACAATCTCTGCATTTGACAAGCTGGAGGGAAGCATTACCATCGTATTCCAGGCCATCGGTGCTTCCACCATCAAGCTCAGCATGCTTAAGGAAGGCGATACTATCGCTCACCTTGTCGGTCCTCTCGGAACTCCAACCGAACTGGACGGTATCAAAACGGCGTGCGTTATAGGCGGAGGAGTCGGCTGTGCCATTGCCCTTCCTGAAGCAAAATGGCTTCATGATAACGGAGCTCATGTTGATCTCATAGCGGGATTCAGGTCAAAGGATATCGTCATGCTCGAAAAGGAGATGACAGAAGCTTCAAATGAGCTTTTCGTATGTACCGATGACGGAAGCTATGGCATCAAGGGCTTTGTAACAGGCGTGCTTACCGAACTCATTGAAAAGGGAAGAGGATACGACTGCGTCATCGCCATCGGACCTATCCCCATGATGAGAGCGGTCAGCGAGATCACAAGACCTTATGGAATAAAGACGATAGTCAGTCTTAATCCCATTATGATAGACGGAACCGGAATGTGCGGCTGCTGCAGAGTTACTGTCGGCGGCGAGACCAAGTTCGCCTGTGTTGACGGACCGGATTTTGACGCGCATCAGGTGGATTTCAGCGAACTGATCGTAAGAAACGCAATGTACAGGTCTCAGGAGCGGGAAGCCAAGGACCATGTATGCCGTCTTTACGGAGGTGGACAGAATGGCTAACATGCAGAAGACAAAGACAGCGATGCCTCTGCAGGATCCTGCTGTCAGAAATTCCAATTTCAGTGAAGTCAGTCTCGGATATACATATGAGGCAGCTGTAAACGAAGCTCAGAGATGTTTGAACTGCAAGAACAGACCCTGCGTGTCAGGCTGTCCTGTCAATGTCGAGATACCGAACTTCATATCTCTGCTTGCCGACGGCAATGTCAAAGGCGCCTACGACACTATAAAGCAGCGCAACTTCCTTCCTGCAGTATGCGGACGCGTCTGTCCACAGGAAAACCAGTGCGAAAAGATGTGTGTCAGAGGCAGGAACGGCGAGGCTGTCGCCATCGGCAGACTTGAAAGGTTTGCAGCCGACTGGGCAAGAGAAAACGGTTACGAGCCTTCTCATGAGATCACGAAAGAGAAGTCCGGTAAAGTGGCCGTCATAGGAGCCGGTCCTTCGGGACTTACGTGTGCCGGCGTGCTTGCCGATGCGGGATATACAGTCGAGATATTTGAGAGCCTTAACAAATCAGGCGGAGTTTTGACCTACGGAATACCTGAATTCAGACTTCCAAAGGAAATCGTCAGATATGAGGTTAACGGTCTGGTGGAAAAGGGCGTCATTATAAACAATGACGTTGTTGTCGGAAAGACAGTTACCATCGATCAGCTCAGGGATATGGGGTTTGACGCATTCTTCATTGGAAGCGGTGCAGGTCTTCCGTCATTCATGGGGATCCCTGGAGAGGGCCTCACAGGCGTCATGAGCGCCAATGAGCTTCTGACTAGAGTTAACCTTATGGAAGGCTATAAAGACGATACAGACACCCCTCTGCCTGTCATGAAGAGGACTATAGTCGTCGGCGGAGGAAATGTAGCAATGGATGCCGCCCGTGTATCCAAGAGGCTTGGAAGCGACGTGACTATAGTTTACCGCAGAGATGTCGACCAGATGCCTGCACGTAAGGAAGAGATAGAGCATGCGATGGAAGAGGATATCCGCTTCTACACGCTTCATAATCCTGTAAGGATCATCGGCGACGAGAAGGGAAGAGTTTCTCGGGTCGAATGCATCTCCATGATGCTTACCGAGCCTGACGACTCGGGCAGACGCGCCGTTAAGCCTATCGAAGGCAGCGAAGAGCTGATCGAGGCCGACAGCGTCATCATGGCCATCGGAACGTCTCCCAACCCGCTGCTGAGGAATTCCATATCCGGAATAGAGATCTCACGCAGAGGCGGATTTGTTGTTGATGAGAACATGAGGACGAGCATTCCTTATATCTGGGCAGGCGGAGATGCCGTTACAGGTTCTGCTACCGTCATAGAAGCAATGGGAGCAGGTCAGAAAGCAGCTCATTCTATTATCGAGTATCTCAGGTCGATTTAAAGCAAGGAAGTATAAATGGTATTAGTCATCGAAGGGATACTTCTCTGTGCATTGTTTACGCTCATGGTGTATCTGATGTCCAGGGATCCTATAAAGACCATATATAATTATCCTCCTCGTATACAGCAGAGGGTACGGTCTTTGAAAGAGTATGAAGGCATGGTCCCGACAAGGAAAGACAAGCTGTCGACCAAGCTGCTTGCATGCGTATTCTTTGTCATAGTGATAAGTCTCATACTAAGGTTCATAAACGGGTGTACAGGTTTCAGGGATGCATTCCTTACCGGATTCATCCTATGGACGATCGTAAACCGGTATGATGCCATAGTGCTGGATATCATATGGTTCTGCCATGATCCTTACTTTGTGATAAAGGGTACGGAAGACATGGTCTCCGACTATCATGATTACATGTTTCATATAAAGGGATTTTTCATAGGTGAGGCCATAGCCCTGGCCGTATGTCTGATTTCGGCAGTTGTCGTACAGCTCATCCCATAAGGATGTCGTTCCGGAAAACAGCCTTTTTTCCTTGAAAATCACTGAAAAAAGTGCTTGCATTGTTGATGCCCGTATGATAATATATTTAGGCGTTAGTTTCTGTTGTGCCATCAACAGGGTTAATGGATAAAAAACATTAAGCGGATAGTCCTCTGACGATAATAGATCGTGTATGAATGTCTGAGAAAAAATGGAGGAAAAATGGACGCAATCAAATTGATGACCGAAGGCATGATCAAGTCCGAGAAGCCTGTAGTTAATATCGGTGATACCGTAAGGGTCAGCGTACGTATTAAGGAAGGCGAGAAGGAAAGGATCCAGGTTTTTGAGGGAATCGTCATCGCAAAGAAGCACGGTGGTGTTTCTGAGACATTCACAGTAAGAAAGACATCTTACGGTGTTGGCGTTGAGAGAGTATTCCCAATGAACTCACCATTCGTCGAGAAGGTTGAAATAGTTAGAAAAGGTCGTGTTCGCCGCGCTAAGCTGTTCTACCTCAGAGACAGAGTTGGTAAGGCTGCAAAGGTCAAGGAAAAGCTGTAAAAAAACATTTAAGAGGACACAATGTCCTCTTTTTTGTTTTATATCTATATTCTTTTTGTTTTATTGAAAATATGAAGAAGCTGTTTGAATTCATCGAGACACTTAGCATCGCCTTTCTGGCAGTGACCTTCATCCTGCTCTTCCGGTTCAGAATAATACAGGTGAGCGGATCATCAATGAAGGATACACTGCAGGAGGATGAAAAGGTACTCATATCAAATATCAGCCACACCTATGAGCGTGGAGATATTGTCGTTACCGATCCAAATACGGGCTCCGGGAAGATACTGATCAAGAGAGTCATCGGATTGGGCGGTGATACTGTCAGGATCGATTACTCGACCGGGACATTATATCTCAACGGCGTCTCGCAGAATGAGGAGTACATACGTGAGCCGATGGAATACAGTGACGAAGTGTATGAGATAACTGTTCCAGAAGGCTATCTGTTTCTGCTTGGAGATAACAGGAATATATCGATCGATTCAAGGAATCCGTCAATAGGCCCCGTAAACGAGGAAAATATCCTTGGCAAGGTAGTTCTCAGGATCTCTCCTCTGACCAGATTTGGACCTGTCAAGTGAATAGGAACTTCAAATGAGATCAAGACGGCATTTACGGCCGTCTTTTTGATTTATGATTATGTGATATAATGGAGTTGTCCATAGACAGATACTGTGTATAAATATATTAAGTACTGAAAAGGGAGGTGTCTTCTTAGATGTTCGACAGGCTTGAGGGCAAGAGGATAGTCCTGAGAAAAGCCCGGAAAAAGGATCTTGAGCGCATATGGAAGAATGTCTGGAGTGACGGGACAATAGCGTCCAACATGCTCTGGCAGGTGACACCGGACCTTGAAGCAGCCAGGGAAAGACTTGAAAGAACGATCGGTTATCAAAGCAATAATCCTGCATACTTCGTCGTTTTGAAAGAAACGGACGAACCTATCGGCTTCGGAGGAGTACACACGGAGGGGGAAGGAGTATATTCTGAATCAGGCCTATGCATAGCGCCGAAATGGCAGCACATGGGCTATGGACGAGAAATGATGCTGCTCTTAATGGATCTCGTGTTCGAAAAGCTCAACGCCGACAGATTCATTTACAGCTGCTTTTCCACTAATACAGCATCAAGGGCGCTTTGCACCTCACTCGGATTCACTTATCTCTCTAGCAGTCCCGGAATAAGGGAGCATGACGGATTCAGGTATGTGAGCGATTCATATTTCCTGGACCGTGATACCTACAGGAACAAAAGGGAAGGAGAATAGATAATGGTTTATCTTGACAGATTTACTCTGCCCACCGAAGCGGCTGAGTTTGAAATGCTGAAGTTCAGACGAAAATTCAGCAATTCCGTATATCCTGTCGGGATCTTTTCCCGGAAAGGTCTGACTGATATGACCTTTGAGCCTGTTACGCTGATCTACGGAGGAAATGGCTCCGGAAAGACGACTCTTCTCAATATAATTGCCAGTCACCTCGAATCTTCCAGGAAAAGCATAGTGAAGTTCGGAGAACTGTTTGACACATATGTCAACAACTGCACTGCAAGGATGCAGAATATGGACGAATGCAAGGCTATCAAGCTGATAACCAGCGATGACGTGTTCAATTACCTTCTTGACATAAAAGCCATCAATACGGGAGTTGTAAGAGAGCAGGAGAGACTGGTCAGCGAGTACAATACCTATAAGTATGAGAAGACCTCACAGGACTTTTCATCTGCGATCGAGCAGATCGACAAGATGAAGGAAATGATAGCAGCCAGAAAACAGACGGCATCCAATTTCGTCAGGACAAGGCTTAAGAACCAGGAACTCAGCCGGGAGTCAAACGGAGAGACCGCCCTGCAGTTCTGGCAGAACGAGATCGACGAGAATTCGCTTTATCTCATAGATGAACCAGAAAACAGTCTTTCGGCTGTCAGCCAGATCAAACTCAAGCAGTTCATCGAGGAATCGGCCAAGCATTTCAGGTGCCAGTTTGTCATTGCAACCCACTCTCCGATCCTGCTCAGCATAGAAGATGCCGGCGTGTATGACCTTGACCGGGATCCTGCACGAATAAGGAAATGGACCGAGCTGGAGAATGTAAGGCGGTATTATGATTTCTTCAGTGAGCATTCGGCCGAATTTGAAATTGAAGACAACGATTGAACCTTCAGGAGAAAGAAATAATGAGCATAAGTATAAACACTGTCAAAACCGAAAGCTTTGAGATGGATTATTTCCGTTTCGGAAAAGAAGGTGCGAGACCCGTTGTGATCCTTCCCGGACTCAGCATAAAAAGCGTTATGCCTCAGGCAGATGCCGTTGCAGCGCAATACAGCCTCCTTGCCGAACACTATGACATCTACCTTATCGACAGAAGAAAAGTCGTCCCCGACAAGTATACTGTCGAGGAAATGGCTGAAGATACTGTTCAGGCCATAAAAATGATAGGTCTTGAGAGTATTGATATAGTCGGAATATCACAGGGCGGAATGATCGCTCAGACGATCGCTATCAGATATCCCGATCTTATTCATGCAATGATCCTCGGTTCATCTGCTTCAAGGCTGCCTGAAAAGAAGGATTCACTGGGCAAATGGAAAGACTTTGCAAAAGAAGGCAAAGCTACTGAACTTGTAAGGGCCTTCGCCGAAGATATCTATTCTCCTCGGTTCTATGAAAAATACAAGGACCGGATAGCGGCAACCTATAAAGATATATCCGAGGATGAACTCCGAAAGTTCATGATACTGTCAGAAGGGACAAACGGATTTGATGTTTATGAGGATATCGCAAAGATAAAATGCCCGACTCTCGTCATCGGTGCAGCTGAAGACAGGGTCACCGGCATTCAGGCGGCAATAGATACCGCCGAAAGGATAGGCTGCGAACTGTATATCTATGAAGGCTATGGACATGCGGTATATGACGAAGCTCCGAATTATGTAGAAAGATTGAAAGAGTTCTTCGACAGACACTAAAGCTGCCTGTTTTTCGCTACAAATATCTGGCAAGTCATTTAACTTTACATATCGTAAAAGCCTTGTTTTCAAGGCTTTTATTGCTTTGTGCCGATATGGTCCTTTATGTCACAGAATACGTGTATATCCGTGAGTTGAACGTTTCTTTCTGACTTGTTCAAAGCACTATTCCATGGTTATTCTTGGTATAGATCTCTCGAATAACGACAATTTCTCTTTTACATGCATAAATGATATAATAAATATATCAAGAATCGTCTTTAATCGTCTTTATCAGGAATGAGGCATCGTAATGAGTTCGGTTGTATACAAGATCGCAGACAGGCGGGATATGGAGAGAAGATGGGATTATCTTGTCAACATTCATTCCGGAAAATCTATATGGACCACATTTCGTGACAATGCACTCAAACAATTTGATGAGGGGAATATTGTCACGTATATGTGCATTCTTGATGGCGAACCCATATCTGAACTCTCTGCATACATGAACGAGCGTCCTTTTGAGGGCGACATAAGCGATCCGTCAGGACTCATGAGCGATTCCTGCATCTATCTTGCCGCATTCAGGACCAACAGGGAATATCAGGGAATGGGCTATTTTTCCAAGCTGTTTTCCTTTGCCTGTGATGACCTCAGAAACAAAGGCTACAGTGAACTGAGCCTGGGTGTTGGACCGGACAATATAAAAGCCATGGAAATATACTTCCATTTCGGCTTTACTGAATACATAAAGACGCTCATAGAGTATTACCCGTCTTCAGACGGCACGGGAGAGCCGGAAGAAGATGTTATCATATTTTATAAAAAGCATATCTGAAAATTAAGAGAGGGTAAAAAATGGAACGTTTCTACTATGAAAGACCGTCTATTGCAAGAAAGGATCGGATAATCGATTTTCTTGACGAATTCGTGTCTCACGGATCCGAGATCAACGGTTCCGGTTCTCTGGACAGGATATATGAGGGATACACATTCGAAGCCGCATTGGAAAACTGCCTTAACATGGAAGATCCTGAATATGCACGCGGCGTGAACTGGTGCCCCGGGAAGACATTTCTGCTTATAAGAGAAAACGACGACAGGATCGTTGGAACAGTGAATATAAGGTGGGACATGCCGGCAGATAAGCAGCGGTTCCGGGGAAACATAGGATATGGCATAAGGCCTGAAGAGAGAAGGAAGGGTTATGCTAAACTAAACCTGTACATGGCTCTTAAAGAGGCGTACAGGCTCGGTCTGGAGCGTGTAATGGTAGGATGCAGCGCAGAAAACAGCGCGTCAGAGAGGACCATACAGGCTCTTGGAGGCATTCTTGACAGAAAAGAGATCGACCCTGAGGACAATACTCTGTCCTGCTATTACTGGATCGATGTTTTGGATTCGATAAATAAGAACAGGGAACATTATGAAGGATACATTTGCGAAAGATAGGGAAATGACAGAAGAAAACAAGGCTAGCATCAACTGGTTCCCCGGTCATATGACCAGAACTCTCCGAGTGATGGAGAAGGAAATCAAGAACGTGGATGCTCTCGTTGTGCTTCTGGATGCAAGGATCCCGTATTCAAGCACCAATCCCGAGATCGAAAAGATCGCTCAGAACAAGCCGAAGGTATATGTTCTGAACAAGCGGGATCTGGCAGATGAGGAGATTACTGCACAGTGGGTCAAATACTATAAGAACCATGCCAACGGAGCCGTCGCCGTAAATGCCAAAAGGGGACAGAACATAAAGGCAGTCCTCAATTCCATAAACAATGAACTGGACGAGCTTCTCAAGAGAAGAGAGAGCA
>JAEEGL010524641.1_pt1 | contig 19655 bp, 15 predicted proteins | sample 9134231 | NCBI WGS metagenome assembly JAEEGL01 (sample SAMN16246548, study PRJNA631951) | gut metagenome | biome: gut microbiome; feature: rumen; material: fiber-attached | host: Bos | place: Iran: Karaj | collected 2018-10 | reverse complement strand
CAGCGTCGTAGGTATCTGAACGTACTTGATTCCTCTCATATAAATCGAAGCGGCAAAACCTGCCGTATCTCCCGGAACTCCTCCTCCGAGCGCGATGATGACGTCCGAGCGGGTAAAACCGTTTGCAGAAAGAAAGGAGATTATATCCAGAGCCGTCGTGACGTTTTTGGAACTTTCTCCGTCTTTGAAGTAATATTGACAAGCGCACAAACCTGCTTCTGAGAGAGCAGAGCAGAGATGATTTCCGTATAGTCCGGAAACCTTTGAATCAGTTATCACTGCATATTTAACTTTTCCGAATCTCTCGGATAATATCTGCGGAACAGATTGAGAGATTCCTCTTTGCAGGATAATTTCGTATTCATTTTGCGTGTGAATTTTAATAATCATAATGATATATCCGGATAGGTTTTTGCCCGCAGAAGAAACTGCGGGCATAATTATATCTTTTAATTATCGATTACTGAAAATAAGCAGTATTGATCGTAACAATAAATCCGTCGTCGCTGTTTCCAGATATACGGTAGCACTTTTCGGTTCCGTATACGGTAACGTTTGTAGACTGACCCGTTGCTTTAACGTAGTATACGAGCCATGATACTCCCCATGGATCCGTGATAGTCAGAATTTTGTCCATTCCGTGTCCTTTAAGGAAGTTAAGATAATCGCTGAGAGACATATTGTTCTGATGCATATAAGTTGCGTGAGGAATTCCGACGTATCTGAACGACGAATACTGATCCTGACCTGTTGAGCTCTTTCCCTGGCCTACGTGAATAAAACCGAATTTCCAGCTGTTTTCGATAAACCAGTCGTAATAAACCTCTCTCTTTGTATTGTGGTTGAGAGGATAGAGCTTTCCGTCGTCGTCGGAAAGGATTTCAAGGTCGACGTACAGACCGCTGACGTTATAGCAAACGGTTTCAGAACTGTCGTAATAATATGCATTTCTGAGCTGAACGTCGGTGCGTCCGGTAACAGAAGCAAATGAATTGAGCATATTTACAAATTCAGTATTCGCGTCGATGTCGAGGAACTGATTGATTTTCCTCTTGAAAAATTTGCTGGCGTTGACAACCGAAAATCCGTACCTGTCTTCAAGAGTAGACGCCGACAGAGTTGCCATTTCGGCTCTTGTCAGTTTATTTGCGAGAACGAACTGATGAGAAGAATCGATGAGAACAAGAGAACCTTTGGTTATTTTCTCTGCCGCAACGGTTTTCGTATCAGAGGTTTTAGGTTCGTTTGTATATTTTCTCGCAGTAGTTGTCAGTTCCGGATTGAACGGAATATCCTTTCCGGTCGTGATCGGGTTCTGAACGACAGAAGTAACGACGGGAGTCGTTGACGGATCGATCCAACCATGGGTAGAAGGAGCAATCGGTTCTGTTAAAATATCCGTTTTCATGTCAGAAGACGGAACGGTTCCGGAATCAATAGAAGTATTAACGGAGTTTTCTGCGGTTGAATCAGTTGTAACACCGTTTTTCTTGTTTTTCATAAGCATATTCGTCGAAACGAGGATGACCGTTACAAGAATTGCGAGAATGATACATCCGACCACTATCGACGTGTTTCCGGGGCGGTAAACGTTACTGCTTTTTTCTTTTTTTGACATTACTTAGTCCTCCGAATCAAGTACAGACTTTATTTTTGAGCTTTTCTTTTTTTGAACAGTTCGCATATCAGCAGCAGAAGCGCGGGAGCGATTACCGATCCCAGTATCGCTGCGTAGTGAACACGGTAAATGCCGAGCAATTTTCCGAAAACAGGGAAAATCAATCCGCAGGCAATTGTTAGAATTATTGCGGCAACGGCGGTTAAAAACATATTGGAAACGGTCAGGTTTCCTTCCGAAAGACGGTTGGAACGGCTGCTTTCAAGAAGAATGACGGGAACCGACAGCAGGGTCGATATAAAGACGGGAGTGACCGCGGTCGATTTGCCTACGAGACCTGTAGATATAAGGATTATTGCCGTAGCGATTTCAAGGATTCCGAGAATAACGCCCAGTATCAGCGGCATAATATTTGCCTTTATGGGTTTGTCAATCCATCGCTTTGTCGGTCGCTTTTTCAGAATATCGCGGCCGGGTTTTTCAAACGCGATTATCATCACGGAAGCAAGATCGAAGATCTGACCCGCTATCAGCATCTGAGCAGGCGTAAGCATGCTTATTCCGGTAATAAACGTTACGAGAAGTAAGAGGAGTTTTGCGGAGTTGACTGTGATCAGATATCGCAGAAGTCTTTCGATTCCGTTGAAAGTTGCCATAGCGCGTTCTATGGATTGGCAAACCGCGTTTATTCCTCCGTTATAATCGCTGCTTCCCGCAACGGATACGATAACGTCTGAGGTGAATCTCAGCGCGTCGCACCCTACCGGAGCGCCGTCGGACGTTTTTCCGACTGTGATCGGAAGTTTTGAGGATTCCGAATCGGTTTTTTCTTTTTTTGGCGCGTTTGCGTTGACCGTTACGGATTGAGTGAACGCGATGTCTGCTTCTTTCATCGGAAGGATCTCTTCAAAGTCAAGACCCAGATAACCGACGTTCATTTTGTTCTTTTTCATCACTCTTATAACGTCTCTTTCGGAAATCGCGTCCATATCAAGAAACAGGGTATAATTTTTGAGATTTTGCGAAAGTGTATCCTCACCGTTTTCGGCAATCTGAGCGGAAGAAATTACTTGTGAGTCTTCTTCAACTATCCCGACCGATTTGGCAAGAGAAATATTTTTTTCAGAGTTATCCTTTGCGAAAAGGACGACGCGCATCCCTGCGTTTTTGAGTTTTTCGATCGAATGGAAAGCTTCCGGAACTATCGGCTCGGTAAAGCCGAGCAATCCCTCAAACGTCATTTTTGAAAACGTGTCGGAAAGTCTTATCAGAGTTGTGTAGATCGATTTTTTCGACGCTATCGCAATTACGGTTCCGTAATCGCGCATCATCTGAGATGCGATAGTCGTTATACGTGAAATCGCTATCTGATTCATTCTCCTGACGTGTCCTTTGACGTCGCGGTATTCTCCGCAAACGGAAAGAATTTCGTTGACTACGCCGCGGACATACACAAGATTTTCATCCGAATGTCTTACAAGGGTCGTCTCAAACGGGCAGTAGTCGTTTTTTCCGAGGTGTTCGCGGATAGGATATTCCTCGTCGATATAGCGATTGTAAAGGTCGTGCGATCTTGCACCCGAGATGATAGCGTCTTCGTCGCAGGAATAAATATTCTCTCCTGCACTGTTGAGCGCGACAAGTCTTTTACCGTAAATGCCGGTAGTTATTACTCCGAACCTGACAAGGTCGGCAAGTGAAGAATCAGGAGTTATATCGCTTTCATGATATATTTTGTCGTCGTCGTTGTCAATATAGAGACATTCAAGAGACATCTCCTGTTTTGCGGAAATCGTTTCCGGAGGAATTATAATCGTGTCGAGAAATCTCATTTTATCTAGTTTCTCTGCGTTTTTGATCAAGGCGCCTCTGCTGATTCTTTCTCTGTGAGAGGTAGAGCCGAAGATTCCTACTGCAACGATTATATATCCGAAGACGGCGTAGAATTCCGTCATTGCTCCGCATCCGTATGACAGTGAATAGAGAAGCCCGTCAAGCGCATCAAACCGTGAGAACGGGGGGAGCATATTGAATACAGTCAGAATAAACGTTGTAACTATAGCGACCAGACTTATATAAAACGACAGTTTGTGAAGCGTATTGAATACCGCAAGTTTGTCGCAGGAAACTACGGGCTTGTTTTTTCCTATCGTACAGACGTAACAGTCTTTGCCGGTGCGGCATGCAATTGCTTTTCCATGGCCGCTTTTGACGATAGTTGAAGCATAGACCATATTCAGAGCTTCGTGGGGGCGTACGTTTCTTATGTTGATGTAACTGCTGTCTTTATGAACAGGTCCCGGCGCTTCGGTTATACCGGATTCGATTACTACAAGGTTTGTATCGTCGATCAGACGCGCGTCACAGGGAACGATGTCACCGGCAGAAATCAGGATTATATCGCCGCGAACGACGTTTTCCTGTCTTATGAGAATGATCCGACCGTCGCGAATTACTTTGGCGGTTGGTATCGCAGCCCGTCCGGTATCCGCAAATACCTTTTGCGCTTTCATATATGAGGCAATTACGGCGACGTAATTGAATATGAGTGTCGTTAAAAGTGTTATTGCAAGTTCTTTCTGTTTGAATATTGCCGCGAGGATACAGCAGAGCGCTAAAAGAATGGACAGGGTATTTGTCGAAAGCTTCCGCATATATGACCAGAATGAATCGACGGGAATCGGAAAAACGGAGTTCTGTCCGTTTTCCGACAGCCTTTTTGCGGCTTCTGCAGAAGTCAGACCGTTGCTCACGGAAGTGCCGGTTTTTTCCGCTACGTCCTCGGGCGGTAAATCATACCAGCGTTTCATTGTTCATTCACCTATTATACACATGAAATAACAAGATTGTTTTCGTCTGCGTCTACGTATGCGTCACGTATAGAGGCGTTATAATCGCTGATAAGTTTTGTTGCAAGAACGTCTTCGATATCGCGTTCGATCGTACGGCGGAGATTTCTTGCTCCGAATTTCTTGCTGAACGCTTTTTTCGAGAGAAGTTTTGCGGCTGCGTCGGTATAGTGAAGAGTGATATTTTTTTCCGACAGCGTTTTTGCAAGATCGGAAAGCTGGATCTTTGCAATATCAACAAAGTTTTCTTCAGTGAGAGAATTGAAGGTTATTATTTCATCAACGCGGTTGATGAACTCGGGTCTCAGGAACTGTTCCAGAGCTTTCATCGTTTTTCCTTCTTCGGCAGAGCCTGCCACTGAAGTAAATCCGGGTATCGCGTCGACTCCGACTGCTCCGGCGTTAGTAGTCATAACTATAACGGTGTTCTCGAAATTGACTTTTCTTCCCGATGCGTCGGTTATCTGTCCTTCGTCGAGTATCTGGAGAAGTATGTTCATTACGTCGGGATGCGCTTTTTCGATCTCATCGAATAGAACGACTGAATACGGCTTTCTGCGGATCTTTTCCGTAAGCTGGCCGGCTTCTTCATATCCGACGTATCCAGGAGGCGCTCCGATAATTCTCGATACCGAGAATTTTTCCATGAATTCAGACATGTCGAGTCTTATCAGAGTTTCGGGAGAATCGAAAAGGTCGTTTGCAAGTGTTTTCACTAGCTCGGTTTTTCCGACTCCCGTCGGTCCGGCAAAGATGAAGGATACCGGACGGCGCTTTGACGTTACGCCTGCGCGGTTTCTCTTAATTGCTCTTGCAACAGCGTCAACCGCTTTGTCCTGACCGATGATCCTCTTTTTAAGTCTGTCGGCAAGGCCTTCAATTCTTCTGTACTCGCTTTCGGTGATGCTGGAAGCGGGAATGCCTGTCCAGATTTCTATTACCGAGGCAAGGTCTTTAATGCTCAGAACGACTTTGTCACGTTCTGCGGAAGCTTCGTTGAATTCTTCTTCGGCTTTTGCTTCGGCTTCTTTTAGTTCAGCGAGCTTCTGATATTTTTCTTCAACGTTCTCGGGCTCGGAATCATCAGAAGCCGCGACCTCAAGATCGTTTTTTGCTTTTTTAAGAGCAAGCGCGGCTTTTTCGGCGCGGTTGATTTCCGGAGAGGTAAGAACCATATATGCGGCGGCCTCGTCGATAAGGTCGATCGCCTTGTCAGGCAGGAATCTGTCGGTTATATAGCGTTCGGACAGTATGACCGCACGTTCTACCGTTTCGTCGGGAATCTTGACGCCGTGGAAGTTCTCGTAGTATCCCTTGATGCCTTTCATAATTTCAATCGTATCGGATACTGAAGGCTCTTCGATTATGATCGGCTGAAAACGTCTTTCGAGGGCGGAGTCTTTTTCAATGTATTTTCTGTATTCGGTAAGAGTCGTTGCGCCGATTATCTGTATTTCGCCTCTCGAAAGCGCGGGTTTGAGAATATTTGCGGCGTTCATGCTTCCTTCACTGTCGCCGGCGCCGACTATAGAATGTATTTCATCAATGATCAGTATTATGTTACCGAGGTTTTTGGATTCCTCGATAAGACCTTTCATTCTGCTTTCAAACTGTCCGCGGAACTGCGTCCCGGCGACAAGCGAGGTCATATCAACGAGATGAACCTCTTTGTCGGCAAGTTTTACCGGAACGTTTCCGTTTGCAATCGCAATAGCCAGAGACTCGGCGATTGCCGTTTTTCCTACACCGGGCTCACCGATAAGGCAGGGATTGTTTTTTTGTCTGCGGCAAAGTATCTGCATCAGTCTGGAAAGCTCGCGGTCACGGCCGATAATACGGTCAAGCTTGCCTTCTCTTGCCTGTTTCGTCAGGTCGGTGCAGTACATTCCGAGAAATTTTTTCTCTTTTCCTTCCTGTTTCCGGGTTCTGGGATTTTGCGGGTTGCCGTTTGGAGCCTGCTGTCCTCTCAAATTGGGGAAGAGTCCGTTAAAAAGTTTGTTCATATCTACAGGAGGCGTTTTTCCGAGTATTTCCGGATTGTCGTTTTCGCCGTCCGTATTTTCTGCGGGAGAGAGCATATCGCTCATGTCGAGGTCCATTCTGTCAAGATCTTCGTCGGAAATGCCCATATTCTGTATAATATCGTTTACGGGTTTAATTCCCAGTTCCTTGGCGCATTTTATGCAGATTCCCTCGTTTATAGTTTTATCGCCGTCCATTCTTGTAATGTAAACGACGGCAATTCTTTTTTTGCATCTTGCACATAATTCCATGGGGTAATGATCCTTTCGTTCAGGGTATGCTGATTAATGAATGATGTAGCTGAACAGATTATGCTGGAACAGCCACTTGGCGATTATAGATTTATCGTAAACGTCAACTGTTATCCAGGAAACGCTGCCGATAAGGACTTCCGACAGGCAGAAAAGTATTATGCTCAGAAGTTCTGCGTAAAGAAAGCCCAAGCAGATTCCGAGTATAGCGCCTGCCAGATGGTTTGCCTGTTTTAAGATCGGCAATTCAAATATCGCCGAAATCAGAAGGGCAATGAGTTTGAAAACAAGAAGCGACAGGATAAACAGCAGTCCGAATGCGATAGCGTTCGAAATAACAGTTGAGTCGATTATTTTTCCTGCTAGTTTTCCGAGAATCGATTCGCCGGTCTCTACAGAATCGACTTTGTCTGCTATAAGCGGTTTTACTATTTCACCGAGTTTTTTAAAGAAGATAAACGCTATCCAAAGGGACAGGAAGAATCCTGCGATTCCGACAAGAGATTTTATCAGACCGCGCTTCCAGTACACAAGCGCCGTTATGATAATAACTGCAATAACAATAATATCAAGAATCATGCTCATTGTTGATAATCTCCTTTTCAGGGAAATCGGCGCTTTCAATTCTGGTCCTGCCGCAAATAAGCGTATTTCCGTCAGCGTCTGAAATAATGCCTTGAATATCAGTTTTTTCTAACGTATTTATCTTGCTTCCGTCACGGTAAAATTCCGTGAGCGTTTTGCCGTTGTAAAAATATATTTTACCGTTTTGCTTTGAGATAAGCTTGCATGTTCCTTTGGCGTTGAACACTGCCGGTTCGATTCCCGGCATGCAGTCCGTCAGAGTTGCGCTAAGCGTGTCCGCGATTCCGGACGAATAAAACAGCACCGAATCTTTTGAAATAAAGAAGCTTTTGACGTTTTTGTCCTTGTAGGAGTAAGCTGTTTCGGTGTTTCCTTCAGGCGAAATGAAAATCAGGTTTTCAGTCGTCAGAAAAGCAATTGTTCCGTCTTCAAGATATCTTGCCTCGCGCGGAACCGTGTCCTCAAAAGTGAGGGTGAAGACAGTATCCTTGCTGTCGGTCGGATGAAGCGCGATTTCTGAAATCGTGACTCCCTGACCGTTTGAGCCGAAGCTTGCGACGACAACGTTTTTGCCGTCTTTGCTGATGTCTGCAGAAACAATATATTTGTTCTTTTTTATCCTCGTGATCTGCTTGAAGTTGTTGTTATATACTTCAACGATCCCCGCAAATACGTCGTCGCTTGTCGAGATAGCGTAATATCCGTTGTCGCTTACGGACATATCGTAAATCGGATAATTCGTTTTGTCGTTTTTAACCTGTGTGAAGTAAGTGTAAAGAGAAAAATCGTTTCCGCACAGATCAAAACACGCAAGATACGTTTCCGAAGTCCTGAGAACCGGAGTTTTGTAGTTGATCGATCCGGCGTATGACTTGTTTCCCGTTATGTCGCTGATTATCAGCTGTGATTTTCCTGCGGTTGCGATATAGTCTCTGTAACCTGAAAAAACTCTGTTGTCGTAAGCGTCGTAAACTATTCCGTCGTTTTCCGAAGAGGGAATTCTTGTCTCGAGCTTGAAATTCACGTTTCGCATCAGATATCTGAAATTCTCAAGCGTTATGTCGCTTCGGAACATTATGAACGCTCCTATCAGAAACGCCGCAAAGATAAGAATGACGATAAAAGTCGCTACGTGGAATCTTTCGGAAATCTTGAGATAGTAGCGATTTGATACTCTTTTGCGTTCGATCGCGGATATCATATCGCTGTCGGGAAGGGTATATATGGCTTCGACTTCATTTTGTGTAAGGCTCACGGCTTTTTTCTTTTTCCTGGCTTTTTTTGTACTTTTCGTCAACTGTTTGCCGTTATTGCTGACGGTTACGCCTGTTTCTTTTTTCTTCATATACGCCCTCCTTTCATGAGATTTAAACAGATAATTATTTGTAAACGACTCTGTTGAGATATAATCCGTCGGGCGGAAGAGTCATTCCGCTTTTCGTTCTGTCCCGGGATTCGATGATTGACGGAATATCCGCGGGGGCTATTTTTCCTTCTGAAACGTAAATTAATGTGCCGGCTATGATTCTGACCATATTGTAAAGAAATCCGTCGGCAGAAACGGTGATAGTGACCGTTTTATCGGAGGTTCTTTCGGTTTTAAGAGAAATAACGTTTCTCACAGTCGTTGCGACAGGAGAACCTTGCGCCATAAAGCAGCTGAAATCGTGTTTTCCGATTATGAATCCGGCGGCATTGTTCATTGAATCAATATCCAGCTTTTGCGGATACTGCCACGCTCTGCCTGACAAAAAAGGCGAATGGACGGCGGCATTTTCAATAAGATAAACGTATTCTTTGTATAATACGTCATATCGAGGATGGAAACTGTCCGGGACGAGTTTTGCAGACAGGACCGAAAGATCTTTCGGCAGAAAAGGCGCGATTGCGAGCGGAAGCTTTTCCGGAGGCATGGATTCAAACAGTTTTCCTTCTACCGTGAGGCAGAAACAGTTCGCGTGAACTCCCGCGTCGGTACGTGAACATCCGGTCAGGAGCAGTTTTTCATTGTAAAAGGTTTCAAGAATACTCTGAAGAGTGCCCTGTACCGTTCTCAGCCCGGGTTGACATTGGAATCCGTGAAAATCACATCCGACGTAAGCTATCGTTAAAAGAAGTTTCAATTGATATCTCCTACGGCGAGGTCGAACAGTTCTATACCTGATTTCAGAACGGCTGAAGTCAGTTCCTCTTCTTCATCCGTAAGGTCAAAACTGTCTTCGTCGGCGTTATCATAAAAATCCTCTGTATCCGTCTCCGCCATTATTAATTTGTCGTATATATCGTTCAGGATGAATGATTTTCCGTCACCGGCAAACGATTTGCCAACGGAACGAGCCAGATCGGCGAATACCGACCAGTATTCCGCGGCGTTGTCCAGGCTGGGAATATAATCGTTCTTCGACAGGTTCCTTTCGAGTTCGTCCAGATTGTAATATTTTTCTCTTACGGAATCGGAGAAACCCGACAGAGTTCGGATACAATCAGCAGCGTCTTTTTTTGATCCGAAAACGGAAAGCTTTCCGTTTTCGGTTAAAAAACCTTCTCCGTCAGCCGAATACCATACCGTAAAATAATCTTTTTGCTTTCTTTTGATTTTATTTATTGAGTAAAAATGCATATTAACTCCGTTTACAGACAGAATAAATCGGGAACAGGTATGAATCTTGTCGCAATAACCGCTCCGAGAAGAAGCAGTATAAGAAAGAATCCGATAAGGTCAACGTAACTGAACTTTAATTCTTTCATCCGCGTTCTGCCTTTACCTCCGTGATAGCATCTGCATTCCATGGCGGTCGCCAGTTCGTCGGCTCTTCTGACAGAAGAAAGGAGCAGAGGAATAAATACGGGTATAAGAGATTTTGTACGCTTTACAAGCGACCCGGTATCAAAATCGGCGCCCCTTGACTTTTGCGCTGAAATAATTTTGTCGGTTTCCTCGATAAGAGTCGGGATAAATCTGAGCGCGATCGTCATCATCATAGCAAACTCATGGACCGGAACGCGAATTTTGTTGAGCGGCCGAAGCAATCGTTCGATTGCGTCTGTAAGCGCTATCGGCGACGTGGTGTATGAGATCAGAACGCTTGTGCCGATAAGGAGCGTCACGACCCTCAACGCGATTATAGAAGCGTAAATGATGCCTTCGAGATATATATGAATGAATTTGAATTCAAAAAGCAGAACTTCGCCTTTATGCCAGAAAATATTGAAAAACGCAGTCAGTATGATTATGAACCGCAGAGGTTTCAGCGATTTCAGTATCGTAATTATAGGTATCTTTCCTATAGGAGCCAGGAGCAGAGCCAGTATCATAAGCGCAAAAACTGTAAAAAGATCCTTTGCGACAAACAGCGCGACGATGTAAACTATCGTCATTATAAGTTTTGTCCTGGGGTCCAGACGGTGCAGAAATGAATTTCCGGGAAAAAACTGACCGAGGGTGATATCTTTTATCAAGATCTGTCACCTTCTTTCAGTATTTGCGCGATGATATCCGCAGCTTTTTTGACAGAGTAAACTTTATCGGGAACCGAAAAACCGCGCTTTCTCAACTCATTGAATATTCTTGTTATCTGCGGAACGTCAAGCCCCATGGCTGAAAGCTCGTCAGTGTGAGAGAAAACCTCTTCGGTCGGTCCGTTGTATTCAAGTCTGCCGTGATTCATAACGATTACGTTTTCGGTATATTTGGCAACGTCCTCCATGGAATGGCTGACTATCACAACGGTATTGCCCGTTTTGTTGCGATATTCAACAAGTCCGTTGAATATCTCTTCTTTTCCTACCGGGTCGAGTCCCGATGCCGGTTCATCGAGAATGAGGACCTTCGGCATCATTGCTATTATTCCGGCTATTGCGACGCGTCTTTTCTGACCGCCGGAAAGTTCAAACGGAGATTTTTGCAGGATACTTTCCGGTATTCCGACAAAGGATATCGCCTCTTTGACGCGGTCGGGTATCTCATTTTCAGGAAGATTGAGATTTTTCAGTCCGTATGAAACGTCCTTCTCAACAGTTTCTTCGAAAAGCTGATATTCGGGATACTGAAAAACGAGACCTACGCGGAATCTTGTATTATACAGAGTTTTTTTGTCTTTGAATATGTTTTCACCGAACAGAAGGACTTCGCCTTTGGAAGGAGTAAGCAGACCGTTCAGCATCTGAACAAGCGTTGATTTTCCCGAACCCGTGTGTCCGATTATTCCTGTGATACTTCCTTCTTCTATTTCGGCAGATACGTCGTCAACGGCGAGATTTTTAAACGCCGTATGATCTCCGTAAACGTAAGATATATTTTTGACTTCGATTGCGTTTGACATTATTGATTACTTTCAGATATTTTTTTTGAAATAAGATCGCTGAGGTATTCGACGCCTTCGTCTTCCGAAATCACCGCGCGGGGAACGGATATTCCTTTTTTTTCAAGTTCGTAGAACAATTCGCTGACCTGAGGGACGGATAATCCGAGTGATTTCATATATTCAACGTTTGAAAAGACGTTTTTCGGGGTATCGTCCGCAACGATTTTTCCGTCGTTAATAACGATGATACGGTCTGCTTTGACCGCTTCTTCCATAATGTGCGTAATCGTTATAACGGTTATACCGCGTTCGCGGTTCAGATATTCAATTGTGTTAAGGACGTCTTTTCTGCCTGACGGGTCTAGCATGGCTGTCGATTCGTCGAAAATGATGCAGTCAGGCATCATTGCAAGTATTCCGGCTATCGCGACACGCTGTTTCTGCCCGCCGGATAATTTATGCGGTGCGTGCCCCGCGTAATCAGTCATTCCGACGGTTTTTAAGGCGTTATCGACTCTGATTCGGATTTCTTCCGGAGGAATACCGAGGTTTTCCGGTCCGAATGCCACGTCTTCCTCGACTATCGTCGCTACAAGCTGATTGTCAGGGTTCTGAAATACCATTCCGACGGATTTTCTTACGTTAAGAACGTCTTCGTCATTCATATCTTTGGAAAATTCGATACCGTTGACGGTGATTTTTCCGGAGCTGGGTTCAAGGATAAGGTTAAGCAGCTTTGCAAGCGTGGATTTTCCCGATCCGTTTCTGCCCAGGACGGCGACGTATTCGCCTTTTTCGATTTTAAGGTTGATATTATGGATGACCGGTATTGGATTTCCGTTTTCATCTTCATATGAAAAGCAAAGATTTTCTGTTTCTATATATGCCATTTTGTTTTCCGTTTTTAATTTATTCGGCGGTCCATCTTGCGGAAGAACCGCAGGGAAGAACCAGACCGGTGGACGTTACGGGAAGCCCTATTTCCGAAAAGTCCGTTCTGCCGCCGTACTTTTTTTGCATTCTGAGGCTCAGGATATAACCGATAGTTGAAGCGGAAAGTCCCTTTGTGTATGAATTGATCAGAAAGAACAGAGGTTTATCGGATAAAACGTCGACTGCTGTTTTTACAAGTTCGTCAATATTTTCTTCAAGTTTCCACTCTTCTCCTGTCGGGCCTCTTCCGAAGGAAGGCGGATCCATTATTATCGCGTCGTAATAATTTTCGCGTCTGATTTCTCTTTCAGTGAATTTTCTGCAGTCGTCGATTATCCAGCGGATCGGTTTGTCGCTCAGCCCGGACGATTCTGCATTTTCTCTTGCCTGGGCGACCACGCCTTTTGATGCGTCGACGTGAGTTACGGAAGCGCCGGCTTTTGCTGCAGCAAGAGTCGCTCCTCCGGTATAAGCAAACAGGTTAAGAACTTTGATAGGTCTTCCGGCATCAGAGATGAGTTTATAAAACCATTCCCAGTTGACCGCCTGCTCCGGAAACAGACCGGTGTGCTTGAATCCCATTGGTTTGATATTGAAAGTCAGATCGAGCGGGTGATATTTCAGCTGCCATTTTTCAGGGATACTGCGTCTGAAATTCCAACTGCCGCCGCCGGATTCCGATCTTGTATAGACCGCGTCGGCGCTGTTCCACTCGTTCTGCATCTGAGAAGAACTCCATATAACCTGAGGGTCGGGACGCACAAGAACGTATTTATTCCATCTTTCAAGTTTTTTGCCGAGATTTGTGTCAAGCAATTCGTAATCCGTCCATTTATCAGAGATATACATTATTGTTTTCCCTCCTTTTGATTATTTGAAATTCTGCCAAAAGTTTTTATTTAAAGTTCTTCATCAAAAATAGAAGTCTGGTCTTTCGCCGGAATAAAATCGGCGGGTCTGTATTCGAGCCCGAGATGCTCGTACGCAAGTTTGGTAGCGCATCTGCCGCGGGGTGTTCTGGATACAAAGCCGATCTGGAGAAGATAAGGTTCGTAAACGTCCTCGAGAGTACCGGCGTCTTCTCCGATTGTTGCGGACAGCGTGTCGAGCCCGACGGGGCCTCCGTCGTATAATTTAATTATGGTTGAGAGGAGTCTTCTGTCGACGTTGTCAAGTCCGAGTTCGTCTATTTCAAGAGAAGAAAGCGCGTAAGCGGTGACTTTTTCATCGATAACTCCGTTTCCGTTTACCTGAGCAAAATCGCGCACGCGCTTCAAAAGACGGTTTGCGATTCTCGGTGTACCTCTTGAGCAGACTGCGATTTTTCTTGCGCCGTCGGGAGATATCGGATAGCCGAGTATGCTTGCTGAACGTTTTACGATAAGAGCAAGCTCGTCCGGCGTGTAAAGTTCCATTTTAAGTCTGATACCGAACCTGTCGCGAAGAGGATTTGACAATAATCCCGCTCTGGTCGTTGCGCCGATAAGAGTGAATTTTGCGACCGGCATTCTGAAAGAGCGCGCGGCAGGACCTTTACCAATGATGATATCTATTTCAAAGTCCTCCATTGCGGAGTAGAGAACCTCTTCGACCGTTCTCGGGATGCGGTGGATCTCGTCAATGAACAGGATATCGCCTTCCTGAAGGTTTGTGAGAAGAGCAACCAGGTCTCCCGCTTTTTCTATCGTCGGTCCTGACGTTATGCGGATATTGGAACTCATTTCGTTTGCGATTATCGTTGAAAGAGTTGTTTTTCCGAGTCCGGGAGGTCCGTAGAGAAGGATGTGGTCAAGAGGCTCTCCTCTGAGCTTTGCAGCGTCTATACAAACTTTAAGATTTCCTTTGACCTTTTCCTGACCGGTATATTCTTCAAGGGTCTGAGGTCTGAGCGACGCTCCGGCTTCATCTCCCTTGTTACGGGAAGTGTTCATTATTCTGTTTTCTATATCAATGCTGTCTTCTTCAAATTCTATCATCCGGTTTTCTCACTTTCAGTTTTTCATAAGCTTTTTCAAAGCTTCGCGGACGAGAGCTTCGGTATCGCTCCCGGGATTGGATCCGCGGAGGGCGTACGATGCTTCCTGTTTGGTATATCCGAGAGAAACGAGAACTGCGAGAGCGTCTGCGACAGGCGAAGGATTTCCGTCGTCTTCCTGAGGTATTAATCCGACGCTGTCGTCAGGAGTTATGACTTTGCTGATCCTGTCCTTCAGTTCAAGAACGATTCTTGCGGCTGTCTTTGCGCCAACTCCGTTTGCCTGGGAAATCGATTTTGAATCTCCGTTAACGATGGCGGCGGAAAGACGTTCCGGAGTCAGTACCGAAAGAACTGCCATTGCTGCTTTCGGGCCTACGCCGGAAACCGTTATCAGCATTTCAAAGGTTTGCTTTTCTTCTTCCGTGTAAAATCCGAAAAGTTCTATTGCGTCTTCTCTGACTCCCATATATGTGAAAAGCTTGACCGGAGTTTCATTTTTGCCTGCCAGTTTCTGGAGAGTGTTGGTGGAAATCGTGAGTTTATATCCGACTCCGCCGGCATCGATAACGGCAGTTCCCGGAAAAGTATATGCAAGGATTCCAGAAATATAATAGTACATGCGTTTTCCTTTCAGAATGTTGTTATTTTAAATTGTAAAAACGGCTGAGTCTCGAGCCGCCCGTGTGAGCGTGACAGATTGCGATCGCAAGAGCGTCGCAGGTATCGTCGAGCTTCGGAGGATTTTCAAGGTTCAGAAAAGTTTTGACCATCAGCATTACCTGAGCTTTTGTCGCTTTTCCGTATCCGACTACCGCCTGCTTTACCTGAAGCGGAGTATACTCGCTTATCTTTATTCCTTTTTGCTTTCCGCATAGAAGAATTACTCCTCTTGCTTCCGCAACAGTGATTCCGGTAGTAGCGTTAGTGTTAAAAAACAGTTCCTCGATAGCCATTTCGTCCGGCCGGTAAAGTTCGATCAGTTCGGAGAGATCCTGATAAATCTTTTCAAGTCTTTCTTCAACTGGCGTGTGAGCGGGAGTTTGAATAGAGCCGAACGACAGCGTCCTGAATCTTGAATTCTTGTATTCGATTATCCCGTAACCAATAATTGCGAGTCCGGGGTCTATTCCGAGAATGATCATTTTGCCTCCTTTGAAGCGATTTTATGCAGTTTGAACTTTAACCATAATATTATATCATACTATATTAAAAAATTGTATACGGAATTAATATAAATTTTAATGAAATTGTTAATTTTTAGATAATAAAAAAAGCAGGCAGACTTTTTTGTCTGCCTGGATGGTATTGTAATTATTCGAATGCGTCGAATATGTATGCCTGAATATCTCTTCTTACGTTATAATCGGAGTTATCGTAAACGTTATGGGCAGTCTGCTTAAGATTTGTCGAATATCCGTTGGCATACGCATGCTCGCCGGTTACGTTGACGTAATAAGTACGAAGGTATCCGTTGGAATCTTTATACGTGATATACGGTCTGACGACAAATTCCGTTTCGTAATAATCTTTTGTATAGCCTGTAACGTAAATCGAATAAACGCTGTAGCCGTTGTACATTTCATATTCAACAGCAGCGGGAACCGTTACGATTCCGCCTGAAGAAAGGAACTCGTTGCTCTTCGAACTCTTGACAAGCTCGCCTTTAAGCGAAGATTTTCTGACGACTACCGCACCGTATCCGATATCCTTGGACGGAACGGAAGAGCCGAGAACGGCGTTATCTTCATGAAGCTTCTTGAGATTTGAAATGAGAGAAGACGAGATCTTGACGAAGAATCTCAGGCCGACGTTTTCGGAATCCGCTTTGACTCCCACGTCTTCAAGCTCGAATGAAGATGAAATTTCTTCATCTCCGATGCTATCGGCGGGATCGGAAGGAATATTTCCCAGTTCGATCCATCCGGCGTAGTAAGTCATATCTCCTTTTACGGTCGTGATTTTGTCGTACGCCATTGATTTATCAAGAGCGAGGGCGGCCTGATTTGTCTTGAACCACCCGGCGAAAATATAGCCGTCTTTCGTCAGCGTTTTATCGGTTATGTCGATCGTTGTGTTGACGTCTATTTTCTTTGGAGTTTCGATGATCTTTCCGTCTGACATAAACGTCAGCGTAAATGCTCTGAACTGATAAACGGCGTCTTTTCCGTTTGCGTTTGCAATAGAGTCATATTGCCAGTCGTCAGTGAATCCGCTTCTCGTCCGGATCTTGTACCTGACAGAATAGTCCTGAGGGTCGATACCTTCGGGAAGGGCCGGAAGCGGATTGCCGTCTGCCGTTACAGACCACTCGGTTCCGTCGGGCATTTTGATTGCTATTACGTTGAATCTGGCGGTAAGATCGTTTTCAGTCGTGACGGTGATTTCCGTCGTTCCCGGAGTAAGTATCGAGAGCTTGCCCGAATCGTCTACCGTTGCGACTTCAGTGTTGGACGACGTCCAGACAAGAGAACGCTGCGTCGTGTTGGCGGGAAGGAGCGTGGCCTCCAGATTATAGTTATCTCCTATAATCGAGACAAGCTGTTCGTAATTCAGAGAAACGCTTGTCGGATAAACCTTTCTCTTCGTTACCTCAATCGTAAACGAGGCGGTATATCCGTTACAGGTTACTATTACGTTATAAACACCGGAGACGTTCATATTGTAGCCTGAGCAGGTATAACCGTCGATTACAAGTGAAGTTCCGTCGATGAAGTTTGCTGATACTTCAAGTCCTTCTGTCGAGAATTTGTCTCCTTCAAAATATTTAAGTTTGTCCGGCTGTTGAGTAATTGCTATTCCGGTCATTGCAGACGAAACGTAAACCGCGTATTCGAGAGCGACCCAGCCCTGGATTCCGTTATAGGTCGTAAGGCCCCAGTTGTATGAAGAACCTTTTCTGACTTCGGTAACCATAATAGGCGTTCCGTTAGGTATCTGACCGAGTTTTGAATAGGAGGTAGAAGGACCGGATCTTATATTGAGCTCGTCTGCGAGAGTCTGGTACATACCGACCTGAAGCTGATCGTCATGGATAATCTGCCCCGAGGTGTCGATGTTTTTCGGAACGTTGTAGAAAAGCAAATCTCTTGATCTGAAAGTGGAATAGAAGGAATCCCAGGTCCATGAGCGGGTATAAACCTCGCAGTTGTGACCGGTTCTGGATTTATTGCATTCGTAAGTGATAAATCCGGAACTTGAAACCGACATAACGAAAAGCGAATGACCGCTTCCGGTACGGAGATGTCCTCCGGGACCGACTTCAAGGAATATGTTTTTTATCGTGTTTGCAGACCATTTTCCGGCGTTCAGAGAACCGCCGAAAGCGTTATACGTCTTGCCGGAATCGTCGTAGAAGCCGTAAGCGTACCACATGCAGAACCTCGCGAAGCCGTAGCATTGACAGGAGGCGAGATCGACCTGACGCGCCGATCTGTTCGGCCAGTATCTGATACAGTTACAGTCCGGAGGATTGGAAACGCAGGTGTTCCTTCCGTGACAGGTACACGATTTTCCGTTGTAAGTAAAGAACGAACCTACCGGATAATATGCCCTGACGCCGCCGATAGTATCGTCAATCGGGAAAACTTTCCCGTTTATCGTCGTTACGTCCGGTGAGGAGGACAACTTCGTCACGTTGAGTCTTTCGGATATTTCTGTAGGCGTAAAAATGGAATTAACTTCTTCCAGATGCTCGTCAAACGGGCTGACGAGGTCGGATTTTACTGAGTAGAGATAGGTAACAAACTGGTCGTTATCATCTCCTATCAGACATTCGCATTCATCAGTGTGTTCGTGATGCACGTGCAAAGAAGTTTCATCTACGTAATTCTCGTTTTTGACGTAGAGAATTATAGCGTCTTCATCGACGATCTTCATCGAAACGAGACCCTCAATTGAAACGAGTGATTCCGCTTTTTTGTTTTTTACTTTGAAAAGAGTGTCTGAACCGATGAAATACAGAGTTTTATCGCAGAAACCGAACGATTCTTCACATAGAGATCCGCTGTACAGCGAGGATGATTTCCCGCTCGAAACGTCGTATTTCATGATTTTCCCGTCGAAAGTCGAATAGAAAACGGAATTGCCGTCAAAAGTAAAGGACTTTGCGCCAAGCTCGGCAAGAACAGCCGTTTCTCCGCTTACCGGGTCGGTTTTGCAGATATTTCCGCTTTCATCACAGAAATAACTATCGCCATTATAGTCGTAAACCGACGCGGACAAAGTTATTGTCTGCTCTTGTTTGGTATTTATTATATTGTCCAGAAGCCCGGGTGAGGTGACGATCGGCATTGAAACCGCAATCAGCACAGCAACGACCAGGACGGTAAAGAAAACTTTTTTGTTTCTGAACATAACGTGTCCCTTTTGATAATATTCTCATAATTTAGACTATTATAAATCAAAAACCGGTAATATGTCAATCCGTGAATAATAATTTTAAAAAAGTTAACAATTTCAACTTCAACGGTAAAGCACCGATCCGATTATCTGCGAACTAAGAAGAATCAGAACGTCGGACCCGCTCGGGGCAACAGCTTCGCGATATTCCTCTATTGAGGCTCCGGTCATATACCGGAAATCTACAAGAATGATCTTTGAGTATGATTTTATAAGCAGGGGCGCTATACTTCGTGCGTAACTGTCTCTGAAAATCACAAGCGTCCTTCCGCTTTTACAGGAAGAATTTTCGATCGTAATAACGGCTTTTTCTCCTCCGAGGAAGACGTCGTAGGGATCCGCTGAATTATTAAATGCATCGAGGTCATATAGCGGGGAAGAAGCAGATTCAAAGTTAAAGCCTGCCTTTGCCGCATCGATCAGCGGTGAAGATAAAACCGTCATTTTGTCCGGCAAAACAGCATAACAAGCCTGACCGTAGAGTCCTCCGCGGAAATCTCCGAGTTTAAGTTCTTCGAGTTCGTTTTCGACGTAATAATCAGAGCCGAAAGACTGACAGATAAGCTTTGCCGCGGGTAGAAACGCCGCCTGCGTTACGTGTATGTCCGTCTTGTAAAATGAGGAGAAATCAAGTTCATTCTCCATATCGATCAGCGTTGAACCTTTCGGGAGAAAATCGCCGAATAACGCTTCGATCGCGTCAGAATCCGGATGATT
>JAEEGL011906584.1_pt1 | contig 19656 bp, 13 predicted proteins | sample 9134231 | NCBI WGS metagenome assembly JAEEGL01 (sample SAMN16246548, study PRJNA631951) | gut metagenome | biome: gut microbiome; feature: rumen; material: fiber-attached | host: Bos | place: Iran: Karaj | collected 2018-10 | reverse complement strand
GCATGCAAGAAGACCGAAGCACAGCATCCTCTTCGGGTTCACGCGGTCTCCGACTATGCCGTTGACGAACTTGGAAAGGCCGTAGACAATTCCGCCCCAAAAGAGAAAATTCCCGAGCATCGACTTGGAGATGCCGCAGTCCTGCTGGAGTCCTGGCATTGCGAAGGAGAAATTCTTTCGCATGAAGTAGAAAAGAGTGTAGCCCACCATCGTAGCGAAGAGCATCCGCCACTGCATGCGGCCAAACTTGCGGTCTGTCGCGGGGTCGTCAAAAAGCTTCATTCACGCATTCCTTTCTTAAGCTTGCGTATCACCGAGAACATCACACTCGGATAGTCCGTGGAGAACCCGTCAAAGCCAAGGTCGAACAACTTGAAATACACCTCTTCCGTTTCTCCGCCCTGGAACGGAATGGAGCAGACAGGGATCCCGTGGGCATGGAACTCCGCAACCATATCCTTCAGCACGCTTGTCGAGGGTACGAACGGGTCAAGCGGGTCTGATGGATCGTAGTAGGAATGAATCGATATGCACGAGATATGCTTGAAGTCCTTCTCCCGCAACTTCGCCATCGCGTCGCAGAACCACTTGTCGGTGCGCTCGCGTTCCGCAATTCCATGGTCTTTCGGCCATGCGCCCATCCACAGAAGAGACTTACCGCCAGGCAGAACCCTATTCCACTCGAATATCTTTGCATGGCTTGGCCCTGTGTAGTAAACCTGGTCCTGCACCCCTGCCTCAACAGCCTTCTTCGCTATGTACTCCGGTCCTGCCCCCTTCTCGTCAACAAAACAAAGCCATGTCGGGTGCCCCTTCATCGCGGCAAACGTCGCCTCGATGGTCGGAATGCGCTCGCTGGAGTAGTCGGCGGCGGCGGGATTGATCTCCCTAAGATACGAACCGACATCCACATCCTTTATCTCATCCCAAGTCAGCTCCTCGGAGACCTGCCTTGACGCCATTTCAGGCGAAATGCCGCGCCCCGTGCGCTTCAATGTCTTGTCGTGGAGCATGATGCCTACGCCGTCTTTCGTGCGGCGGCAGTCGCATTCCAGCGCGGAACCGTTCTGCCAGCACCACATAAACGTCTCGAGCGTGTTGTCGGGGCGCTCAAGAGCGCCGCCGCCGCGATGAACATGGCTAAGGTGGAGAAGGTTTGTACCATCTATATGAGGATCGGTGCAGCAGCCCGCAAGCATAGCCGCACAGAACGCTGCCAGCAACATCGCCTTCATGTTGTCAAAGTCCATCATGCATCCTCCTTTGGTTGATTTCCATTCTTGAGCGGTTCCACCGCCCCGCGGGGCGGCGGCGCACCACCCGGCATGGTGCAGGCGGCCGAGCCCGCCGCGACGGCCCATTCGGCGGCATCCACGCAAGGTGAGCCAAACATCCGCCAGCAGTATTCGGCAAGCAGCGTGTCGCCGGCAGCGGTCGTATCGACTACATCGACATTCGGCGCGACTGCAAATTCGCCATCGAACCACGCACCAGCCCCGCCGTCGGATATTATCACGTGCGCCGCCTTCTCGCGCAAAAGTGCGGTCGCACGGGCGAAATCTTCCGCCGTCCTGGGCACAAAACCGACAAGAGCCTCGCACTCTTCCGCGTTTGGCTTGACGAGGTCGGGCCCCGCCTCCAACGCGTACTTCATCGCTTCGCCGCTTGCATCGACCACAACAATCCATCCCATCGACTTGAAGTGCGACACTGCCGTCGCGTAGAAATCTTTAGGCACTGCCGGCGGCAGAGAACCTGAGAGGATGACAACACTGGAGTCACGGGGCATCTGGGACGAACAGGACAGACGGGACAAAACATTGTCTATCAAAGTCCTTGTTGCCCCTGCTATCGCATCAGTCCCAGCTGTCCCGGTTATCCCGCTCCCCAATCCCGGGAACGCGGCACGATTAAGCTTCACCGAGCCGCCTGGCCATGTTATCATCTCGTTGCGGCGCGTCGCCCCTGGAACTCGCACGAAAAGATCTTCGATGCCGTATTTGGCAAGCTCCTTCTCAAAGGGCTTAGAGTTGTCCTCTCCGAGAAGCCCGCCACACGCGACCATCGCCCCATTTAACGCGAGCCACCGTGCCACGTTAACCGCCTTTCCCCCGACATTCTCCTCTTCGGCAACGTCCTTGAATATCTCGCCCTCGCCCTTCGGCGCACGTGGCAGTCTCACCGTCGCGTCGATCGCAGGACTCATGCAGAGGCAGACAAATCTATTTCTTGATTCTTTCATGTCGTTAAAGATTATAGCACAATCCTGCGCTCGACGACCTTCTCCTTCGGCTCGCCTATCTCGACCTTCGGGGCGTTTGCGAGAAGACATTCCTCCGCTTCCTTGCACCAGAGGCCGTTGTTCGCCGCGCAGATGCGGTCCAGCTCGGCGTAGAACGGGTCGGACCTCCCCTTCTCCGCGAAATCGGCGATGGCGGTCATCGGCATGTTGACATGCGTATATACGAGACGCTTGCCGCCGGGGACCTTCAGCATGTCGAAAGTCGCCTGCGCCGCCGAATCAAGTCCGCCGACATGCGTGATCATCACCTCCGGATGCAGATAGCCCTTGCCAATCCACTCAACGGAGTCCGCCATGTCCTTCACGTCGCCGCCGGAGTTGGCGACAACGTGGTGCATGAGGTAGTGCACGTTGTAAAAGTTAAATTCCGCCATGAGATGCTGGTCTGTAGGGCCTGCGAAGAAATTGAGGCAACCTCCAAAGCCGAGGAGGTCGGAGCATTGCGTAATGAGCGCAGGAACCGCCGCGAAGAGGAATATGTCGTCGTATCCGCCGCCTGTCGATGTCGGGTTGTCGGCCCTTGCGTCATCCGCCAGGTTGAACGCCTTAAGCTCCTCCACCGGATCGGACATGCGCTTCGTGTTCACAAAGTGCGTCTCCACACCATTGATTTCGCCGTCCGCACGTCCATCCGCGTACTTCATGCCAAACATTCTGGCGGCGCGCACAAGGCGCCCGTCGTCAATGTCTGTGACTACGAGGCGCCTTGGGCGCTTCTCTGGCGAGTGGCATGCGATATCGATGCAGCCGAGCCCCATTGCGCCGCAGCCGGCCAGCAACAGCATAGTGCCCTTGTCAACTATGCCGACCTCAAGATCGTGCGAGCAGAAGGCGTTGTGATAGTTCGTGCGGAATCCTGACACGATGCACGATATCGGTTCCGCGAGCGAGCACTTGAAGAACGCATCGCCGTCGTAGGGGAGGAGGCAGCCCATCTCCATTACGATGGACGGAAGATAGACATGAGTCGTCTCTCCGCCTATCGTGTGCCAGGCGTAGCCGACAGTCTCCAGTTCGTGGCCTGGGATGTTGAGAGACGGCTGAAGTCCCACCCGCTGTCCAACATGGAACTGACTTTTCCATTTCTCTCCCACCTCGCGCACGATGCCAGAGACCTCGTGACCGAACATCGTCGGCCTTGTCGCAATGTCCTTCGGCACGCGCTTGTGCCCCGTGCCCAGCGTCGCGCCCTTGTAGTCGCTCAGGCAGATCGTATTCGTCACGATCTCCACCACGACGCCGTCTTCGCCGGCAGGTTCGAGTTCGATGTCCTCCAGCCGCGCGTCCTTCGCGCCGTACAGCCTCCATGCTTTCGCTTTCATCGGCATTATCCTCCTTTTTCTCTTTATTGCCTTTTTCCGCCGCCAATTATACCCTTTGGCGCAGCAAAGATAAACTGCAATTCATCGTGCAAGAATTGCACGATTCAGCCACAACGCGCAAACGCAGCCAACGACTATTGCATCTCCCGCGTACTAATGCAATATGACGCTTATTCAGATTTACGTAACGCAATCTTGAATATGCGCCTCTTCCGCGCCACAAGCACGCAGAACTGAGACCTATCCACTCACCCCGAATTTAGGCTTAAAACGTCACATCCACGGCAAATGTCACGGCAGGCAGCCAGCAAACATGCCAAGGTTCATCCTGCGATTTTTCGTGTTCGCGCGCAGAGCGATTTATCAGATTCCAGTTTCGCAATCTAAGACGCATCGATATGAATTCGGACACCTTGTATGTCGCGACAACCCCGAATTCAGAGGCGACCGGTCCAATGCTGCAGTACGTGTCGAAAGGTTCGTCGCCGTACTTCGCCCGATAACGGCGGCTGTCTCCCCCGATTATCTCGGCGTAGGGCATGACGACAAGCACGTCTTCAAAGACTTTGAACGGCTTGCGCAGGCCTACCATCAGCGTTTCCCAGCCCCTCGGATAGTAAACCAACAGGAACTTGTAGTACGGCGTCACCCACGGATTGTTCAAAGCCTGACAAATCAGCACTCCGTGCACCGCATGTCCATGCTCGTACCAGCCAGGTGCCGGACTCCAAAGATGGTCGATATAGTTGTACAGCTCCAGATCCCCGGCAAAATTCCAGGTGTAGGCGTAGTCAACCCCATACTCAAAACACTCGAAGGCACGGCGCCGATACTCGTCCTTCTGTCCAGTAAGCGCACTGCGCGTCCATGCATATCCGCCGATTCGTCCCCATTCGCCAAGCCTGTATGCCCCGCCAAGAGTCTGCGTCAGCATGGGGCGCGTCTCACCTGTGCCACCCGACGAGCTGGAGATGTATGCCGAATGAATTTCGTTCCTGAACTTCATGTCGAGGTCTGGCAAAAGCATTCCGCCGACCGCAACGATTGGCAGACATGCAACAGCGACAAGACCTATGGGCCTCATGATACCAGCGCAGCGGGAATCGCGGCAGAGAGGGCGCGTCCCCTGTTGCCAAACGAGTCGAGTGGCGCGACGGCTATCCTCTCCGCGCCGTCCGGTAAAGCGTCGGCGCGAATCGTCGCCGTCACGGCCTTTCCGAAGTTTTCATGCGCCCTCGGATAAAGCCCGCCAACGGCGCATATGCGCGTCTCGTATCTCGCTCCGGCGGCATTTTCCGCATAAATCTCATACTCCGCCACAATCCCGCCGACAGTCGCCGCCGGAAACTCCAGGGCAAGTGCCGCGACATCTTCTTGCTTTGCCTCTACGCCGTTCCACAACTCCATGCCGCGCGTCTTGGCTGTCGTTCGCCTGACCTCAAGAGCGGAACCCGTTGGGAATTCGGCTGGCTTGGCGACGGTTGCACGGGCGGCAAACGACCTTTCTCGCGCCGGAAGTTCCACAATCCAGTCGTCACCTAGAGCAAGTCCGCTCACAAACTCGCGCTTGGCAATCTCGATGCGGTCTTCATAGACGCTCACCAATTGACCCACACGGATGTCGTTGCGCGGCATTTCGTTCGACATCAGCTTGGGTGCGTCGTACTTGGCCACTTGGGCGGCCCACTTCGACCACCGCAATCCCGGCAGGTAGCAGTTGCACTTTCCATTCTCGTAACCAGCCGTGTGCGCGAAGTTGCGGACCGCATTCGCGCTGAGACTGCGCAGAGACCCGGTGGCTACCGACGTGAACGCACCTCGCCAGATTGAGAGCTCGTTCGTCAACGGCTCATGCGAATGTCCTGAAAACGCGACAGCCTGAGGGAAGGCCGAGAGAAGCTTCGTGGCCTCGCCGTCGTCCACGCCCCAAGCGCACTTGCCATAAACAGTGTCGCGTGGATGCGGATGCTGAATGTAGAAGAAAGGTCGCGTCGGGTCGCACTTCGCCATCAAGTCGCGGAAAGCCTCACTGCAGCCGGAACAACCTTTTTCGCGATATCCATTCGTCTTAACATCCGGCCTCCAATGAGAACAGAAGAAATCGTAGCCTTTGACGCGCTTGACAAAAAACGGTCTATATTCCTCGTGGAAGCAAACATCCCACGCCTTGACAAGATCGCTCGATATTGACTCGCGCCGTCGCTTATCCATGTCAGGGAAAACACGTCTGCCCCAGTCCATGCCGTTGATGTCATGGTTTCCGCAAACAAAAATGCGTTCCACCTTTCGTCCGTCAGGCGCACGGTCGTTCGGAAACACGCGAAACCAGACGTCGGCGACAGCCTTGAGTTCGCCAACAACGCCGCTATCAGCCATGTCGCCAGCAATCACCACCGCATCCGCGCCGCAGTCACGAAACCATGTGAACGCCTTTTCCAGAGTGTCTGTTTCATATCCTGTCGCAAGGGCTATGCCTCCCTTGGCCAGACGCACGTGCACGTCACTTACGACTCCAAACCGAAGTCGCGGCCTGTCGCCGAGAAATCCGACCGGGCTGAGAATGCCATTGCACCCTGCAAACGCTCCGACAGAAAGAATGTTGCCTACAAATCCCCGACGAGTCACGGCACAAGCCTTCCGTCCGCAATCTGTCGCACATCCATACTTCATGGCCGCGACGCCTCCTCTGGCACACGAAACGAGACACCTGCAACAGCCGGAACATAGGCATCTACCGCTGAAACGACGAACTCAATTTTCCCGTCGTCTGCATCGTTCGCAGACACAAGACCTACGGCCATCGCAATGGGCATTGCCGAGAACGCACCACATGGACGCCCCTCGCACGTCGCCGTCACGACCGCATCCTCCTTGAAGAGAACCGTGTATTCACCAGCCTTGCGCGGCACGTTGGAAATCGTCAAGCGCACGGAGCCGTCGGACAGCCGCTCTTCACGCCAGTCGCCGTCGTCAATGTCCTCAGGGCGCTTATTGCAGGCGAATGCGGCGAACCATTCGGGCAAGGCCTCGGCTTTGGGGTTGAACGCGTCAGACGCCGCGTATCCAAGAATGCTCTTTCTGAGCTGCCGCGCCTCGATGTCGTCCGCGCGGTCGATCGGATAGCCGCAGACGATGAGCCGACCCTTGCCGATGCGCAACTCAAACAGCGTGGCGAAAAGGCGCGAAAGGTGGATGTCGGGAACGGGCATCGCTATCGGACGGAAATCTTCGCCAAGCCCCGTCGCCTCATGTACAAATGCCGCGTCCGTCAAAGTCCGCCACTGGCGATCCATCCAGTCCTCCGTCGGGAACCGCAAAAAGGCCGGATGATCCTCGTCAAACCACGTGCCCAGCATCGCACAAGGATCATAAAGCGGGAAATACGCCGAACTCCAATAGACCGGAACGAAACGTCCGCGCACTGCGCCGATGCTCCTACCTGTGTAAACGACCCGCCTACCGGTCGCCAAGGCTTTCGCGGCGGCATCCGGATCGTCAGTCATCGTCACACCTGACGGAACCTGGGCCTCCTCCGCCGCGTCCATCACAAACACGCTCCATCTGTTCTCGCCGAACCGCAACTCCTGCCGCCGCGCCGTCATTGAGCGGTCTAGCGCAAACACAACGCGGAACGGCTCGCTGAACCCATCTGGCGCAACCGTGCCGCCAAGTTCCACCCATCCACTCTTCCCGGCGAACGAGTACGGGTAACGCGTTCCAGCCGGTATCGCCTCTTCGGAAATATTGCGTATCTGCAATTTCGCCTCCAGAACATCGTCCGCCGACAGGACAAACTTCTCGATTCGCGCGAGAAACGCGACAGGGCGCAACACCGACGAGAACGGCTGAAGTTCCGAAATGCCCGCCTTTGCGTCGAAGAAAGCATCCAGCCAGCCGACAAGCGCTTCGCACTGCCCCGTGTAGTCTCGGACGTCAAGAAGCTGAAGGCCAGCGCACGACGGCGTCCGCAGATAGCCCTCGATCTCGTCCTTGTACATGAATCGGTTTGTCTTCAGCGACGCCCGGTGGTACTCTCGGTTGAAGCGCATCGTGCCGTGCCGCTCCGCCTCGCGCCTCATCGCCTCCCAGTCGAACGGCTTCAGGAGCCCGTCGTACTTGGCGATTTCCGTCCATAGAGGATATACCGGCCATTGCCCGATTTCGTGGGCGATGGTCGGAACCTTCGTCTTGGAATAGACGTCCTCATAGTCCCAATCCGTGCCGGGCCTGAAACGGCAGCGGACCGGCCCGACGCCAGGATAGAGGTGCGTCACCATGAGATCGTCGCTAGGCGCGACCTTGCGCGCGGTAGAAGCCATCGTGAGACGGCGCGAATCCCGCGATTTCAGTTCCCTCATCCAGCCGTCCATCATCTCAAAGTCGCATTCTCCAAGTTCGTTGCCGACGCCGATTCCGACGAACGACGCATGATTGCCGTATGTCTCTGCAACAGCGAAAAGCTCGCGCCTGCAGAAGTCGTCCAGAGCCTCGTTGCCGCGTCCGATGTTGTTCTTGGGGTCTTCCGCGTTCGCCCAGAAACCAGTTTCGGCGAAAAGGTAGAACCCCAATTCGTCCGCCGCCTGAAACGCGGCTTCGGGAGGCGTCCACGTATGGAAGCGCATCGCGTTTATGCCGTTCTCCTTCTGGACGCGAATCTGCCGCCGCCACTCGGCGGGCGTCATGGACGGATAGCCCGTCAGCGGAAACTGGCAGTTGTCAACGTCGCCGCGAATCCACAGCGGAACGCCGTTGATAAAAAGACGCTTGCCGCGCCGCTCTATCGTGCGAAAGCCGATGCTGACATCGCGTTTGTGGCTGCCAGATGAAAGCGTCAGCGTGTAGAGTTTCGGATTGGCCTCGCTCCATGGCGTCGGCTCGAACGGAAGCGCAAAGTGGCAACCGTCCACATCGCGTCTGCCGGACAGCGGCACACCGTCGATGCTCGCCTTGAGATCGTCGCCGTCAAACGCGACGCGCACCTCCTTGGTCGGATACGGCGCGAACACCTGCGCAGTGTCGAGGGGATTTGCCTCGCGTAGCTCGAAACGCCCGATTACACCATTCCAGCATGTCTGTGTACTCCAACCCCATCCGTGCGAATTCCCCGCGAAATTGAAGTGCGACGAATTGTCGATCTCGATGACGAACTGGTGCGGGCCAGGCGAAAGTGTCCCCGGCTCCAGTCGATATATGTGCGGAGTGCCGAGGGAATCGCGCCTCCCGATGCTACGTCCGTCTATCTTAAGCTCGCTTGTCCAAAGAACGCGCTCCAGAAAGACCTCAAGCGGTTTTCCCGCGAGTTCCGCCGGAACCTCGACCGTGCGCGACCAGACCGCCTTGCCGCGATAGACATGCGAAAGGCGCAACGCTCCTTTCTCCACGCGATCCGCGATTTTGTTCCACGTCTCGTAGGTCTGCCTCTCGCCGAAGCCAGCCTCTGCCAGCGTCCCGGGAAGCCTAGCCGCGCCGGCGAATCCGTCGCCGGACACTTTCCACTCCCCACCAAGGTCAAACGCGAAACCGGCGTACGCGCACATACAGATACTCAAGCAGGTTATTTTCTTCATGATGCCTCCTTGTTTCTTTAACGCACAACCGCAGGGCGCAAATCAACATCGCCAGGACGAATGCGGAAGCGGACGTTCCTCATCTTGAAGTTGTCCACCCTGTCAACCCAAAGCCCAAACGCCGGCAGGGCATGCTCGAACATCGTGACACACGGATATTCGCCCGCGACGTCGGGCACTGGCCTAGACATTGCCTCGCGCGACTTGGCCTCTCCCGCGCCTCGGCAGATGATGTCTATGTCCTCCAGCGTTACATTGACAGCCCTGCATCCATCGACGCCGGAAACGCTGGACGCTATTTCACTCGCGGCGACGCCTCGGACGTTTCGGATTGCTATGTCGCGGAGAATGTGCCTGTTACTTGGCGGAATTCCGCAGTCGCGAATCGTTCGCGTTCCGCCGCGCACGAATATCGGCACCATATAGCCGTAGATGTCAATGTCGTCGAACGACACGCGCTCGACAGTTCCGCCGTCAACACACTCTACGGCAATTCCGCCAAGTCCTACGCCAGCGGGGAATTCATAGTAGGCAGCACGATCCGACCAGAACGGATTGCCCCTGTTCGGACTGCCCTTCCGCATATCAAAGAATTCGTCCCTTGTGGGCGGCAGGACCTTCACGTTCTCAAAACGGATGTCGGCCATCACGCCATGCGAGGCCGTGCCGAGCTTAAGCGCGTAGCAATGGCTGCGTGCCGTGCAGTTGCGCACGATGACGTTGGTGACCGCAAAATGCGGATTGTTGGACTTCAGGACGAATGCGTCATCCGACGCATCGACATCGCAGTTCTCGAAGAGCGCGTTCGCCGCCTCGATGTCGAAGCCGTCGTTGTTCGCATTGACGTGATTGTCTATCCTGACGCCACGTGCGACAACGCCGTCGCAACATTTAAGGACGATGCCCCAGCATCCGACATCTCGCAGCAGAAAGTCGTCCATCCGAATACCTTTGCATTCCGAGAAGAATATGCCGCGCGCGCGCAGGCCCTCTTGGTTGCCGCGAAAACTCTCCGGTTGCGGCCATGATCTGCCGTTGCCGAATATCTCGCCCTCGCCGGTGATGGCGACGTTAGTGATGTTGAGGCCCATCACGACCGCGCTCCAGGCTCCTTCGGAGTACGGAAGCTCCACAAGCCGGTAGTTTTCCAGCCCGACCACGCCCTCAAGAACCGCGCCCTTTTCAAGATGCAGTTCCACATTGCTTCGCATTTCCAGTCCGCCGACGCGGTGACGCCCCGCAGGAACCGTCACCCGTCCTCCGCCCGCTTTAGCAGCGTCATCTATGGCCGCCTGCCACCTATATGTTTCAAGAGAAACATTCTCGCCCGCCGCACACGGAAGCATCGCATTCGCCGCTACGGCAACGATAGCAAAAACGGAAATGACGCCCATTGTAGTCCCCTGTTAACGGATGATCAGCATCATTCCCGGATCTTTCATCTCTACCTGTACGGAAACTGGTGTTCCTTCCGTCTGGAATCCGAACACGTCGTAAACAGGCGTGGCAGCGTATGTATGCACACCGCCACCGCGCACCCATTCGACATCAATCTCTCCGTCTTCTCCGCCAGAAACTGGTTCGCCATCACGCGTCCACTTATACGACGTGGCGCCTACCGCCTTCGCCGTCAGCGTTTTCGCTTCGTCTTCTTTTGCAATTCTGACCCCTTGGGGAGTCTCGATCCATTCCTCCGCGCCGTTGTACCCGCGTCCTCTGACGGAAAGCTTCGTCGCGGTTGTGGAAGTATATGCCTTACCCTCCACAAGATCAAATAGGCAACCCACCCCATTTGTCACACACGGCACAAAGTCGCGCACCATCGTTTCGCCATCCCAGATGGAGAATCGATAGAGGCGGATTCTCGCAAAGTTCTTGGTCGCAGTGAAATTTGAACCGATCTTGACAGTGCCGGAACATTCCTTGTCGTGGAAGTTGGCGGCTTTTTGGATGACACTGTCGCCGTTGTACGTGCCTGTCGCCGAAGCGTTGGGCGTCATGCGCACCTGATCGTTCAGGGCGTCTATCGTAAAAAGCCGCCGTTGGTGGTCCACTCCGACTTCCGTGCTAGTGTAAACTCCGTTTGTACTGTAGTTCCATGCATAGTTGCCGTTGTTGCCGGCCTCCTTGTTAACATAAACACGCCCGATTATGTCCTCGCTGTCGGAATTTCCAGTATCAAAGACAAACTGCTGCCTTTTGCTGCTGTCGTTATTGTCTTGTTTGTTGTTGGCGTTTGCAAAAGAGAAATCGACTACAAACTTGGAGTTGCCGTTCGCCTTGTAGCCTGTGTCGATGGACTGCGCTCCGTTGAAAAGCGCGAAGGCGTCATAGTCGCGCACGGACGACACCTCGACGTTACCGCCTGCCGTAGGGATGCCGTCCTTGCTGTAACCAGCGTTTGTCCATGAGAACTTGAGGAACGAACTCCCGCTCATAAGACCTGGCGCACCGTTCGTCACGCATGGCCTGTAGTCATGCACAAGGACATCGTTTTCATATATCTTGAGGCCATATATCCTGATCTGTGCAAATCCTGTTGTGCCGTTGCCGGCAGAGGCGATTTTGAGCGTGACGCCCTGCCCGCACGGTGCAGTCGGGACTGTCGCAGTGAAATTCGTATGCCCGACAGTGACAAGGCTCACCGCACGATTGACAGCGTCGAGGACGGCTGTACGCCGCACATGCAGTCCAGCTGTCGTCACGGAGGCAGGAAGCCCGCAGTTTTGGTCGATGTAGTCCGGGCCGAGGCTGAAGAACTGCCCCGCGTTGCTGTACGAGACGGCAAACTGGTTCGTGTCGCCATTGGTGCCGGACTCCGCCGTGCACTTCATCATCCAGCAGGTATATGCATTGCCCTTGTTACTGCCGAGCGCGTAGTCAAGCTCTATGCGCGAGTTAGGGCCTGGCTTGTATCCCGTGTTGATGTAATGTCCTCCTGTATATGAGGATAAGGACGAACCTGTCATAGCGTTGTTGACCGTCTCGACGAACCCATCGTCGGGAATGCGCTCGACATCGCCGCCGACGGAGAGCTTTGAGACATCTTCCACTGTATGAAAGAGTCCCGTCTCTGAATCCTTAAGCCCCGGAACATCGCCCTTTACGCAGGGCCGGAAATCATGGACAAGACCATATTCGCCACCATCCTTCTCCCATATTTTCAAGGAGTATATCTTCACGCCTTGCGTATCTGAAGAATATGAGACGCCAGCCGCATTTGTGATAGCCGCAAAGAGTGCCAGAGGATAATCGGAAGTGCCGTCCAGGTTAAAGGCTGGGGTGCTGGACTTGTTTTTTGTCGCTATGGCGTCTCCGTTCTCATACAGAGCCACTGTGCAGTTGTCTGGAAGATCGAAGACAACAGTACGGCGAGCTGTAGTTGCGGCCTTGCCGAGACTTTGTGCGCTGCATGTAATTCGTGCTGCCATGTTGCCGCTAGAGTTTTCCAAAAACGCGCAAACAGTACCTGTATTCCCGGGAGATGTAGTGCCAAGAAGGTACATACCCTTGTTCTTTGATGTATTGGTTATCTCAAAATCAAGTTCGAGCTTCGTCTTTTCGTTGACGAAATAGCCGGTGTTCAGCACGGTACTGCCGCTCGACTGGATGTAGGCATCTTCCGCAGCCGCCGCAAGCGGGAAGAATGCGCTCACGAATGCGACAACTGCGCAAAGCGCAACATTGATGATCTTAGACATGACGGATTCCTTTCCTGACTCGTTTAGTGGTGTGCGGTTTAAATCTATTCCAGCATGAGACTGCGGAATCTGGCGACATCCTCTGGCATGAAGCCGCAGGACATGACATACTTCTCTATCCGCTCGTTCAGTGTGGCGCCTTCATACTCCCTGAATACGGACATCAGAGAATTCCAGCGCTTTTCTGGCGCCTTGACCGGATTCTTCTGTCCCGTCCACGTGTACTGCCAGTCACGATGCAGAAGTTCCTCATCTACTCCAAGGAGTCCATTCAAGATACAAGCGAGAGAGCCTGTTCGATCTGCACCGGCAATGCAGTGAAACACGATCGGATAGTTCGACTCGTCAAGGAACACCTTGAAATCCTCGGCAAACGCGGCACGCCCTTTTTCAGAAGCCAGCCCGGCATATTCGCTTGACGACACGTTCACCCACCGCACCCTCTCGCCAAGAGGCGAGCCCTTCATGCCGAAAACCTCACCGGCGGTGCGCAAGTCAAGATCGGTCTTTACGCCTAGCGTCTCGACGACGTGTCTCGCCGCCTTGGGTTTGATGCGCATCCTTCCGGGGCCTCGCCAGTCCGAAGTCGGCAGCACGTTCTTGTTCTTGTCGCGGTAGTGTGCGTTGTCGTTCAGTCCCGCAGAACGATAGATGCGCCCCAGCCTGACGCGCCTCCCGCCAAGTCCTGGCAGACCTCCCAAGTCGCGAACATTCTCCACTCCATCCCATTTCAGCTTGCGTACAGCAATGGGATCGTCTGCCGGGACTGCATCGCACGGCTCTTCGTCTTCGTCTGACGGCGGGATGTATCCGTCTGCTGTCCCGGGATAAGGCAGCGTGAAGTTGAACCATTTGTCGTCGCGCCACACGCCAGACGAATGGACTAGCTCGCCGCCCTTGCCAGGATTGACCGTGTAGCATCGGATGACCTTTTCAGATGGAACGAAACGGAACAGGCGGATAAAGCCGCCGCCGGTATCCTGCATCAGGGAATAGACCATGTTACCGTGAACGCCTTTCTCGTCCACGCGTGTGATCTTTATCATCCCCTGGTCGCCGGACACGACAAGAAAGGCGTTCTTCAGGCGAGAGGTGAACTTCTCCCATATCTGCTTTCCAGAATTGCCGTCCTTGCCATGGCACTTGCACCACTTCATGCGTCCGAGAATCGACAGGTCTGGCGTGTATTTGGCGAACTCCTCTTTTGAGAGGCCTTCCGTGTCACGCGAGATCTTGCGGGCGTTCTTGTACTCTATTGCGCCAAGGTCCTGATGCGTTGCGACGATTACGTGGCGGTCTGGGAACCGCTCAAGTTCCTTCGCTGCCCAGTCAAGGACCTGATCGGGCGCGTTGCATTCGAGGTTGACCACCGCAAACTTTTCGGCGCCCTGACCGAACAGGCAGATGGTGTTCGCGTTGTCGCCAGACACGAAAAGCCCGGCAGAGTTGGTGAAGCCCTCAAACGTGCCGGCGTACCAGTCGTTGCCGGCATATCGGGAGGCGGGGAAGTACCGACGGAAGAGCGACGTGTCACCGTCTTCCTTCATGTCATGGTTGCCCGGCACCACGGAATACGGCAGTCTTCCGTCCAGACGCGACATCGCATTGGATGCGAAACGCCACTGGAAGTCGTTGTTCATATCTACGATGTCGCCTGTGTGCGTCACAAATAGGATGTTCTCCCTCTGTGCATTTGCAAGCAGCCAGTCAACTATCGCATCAAATTTCGGATTCCGCGTCGGGCCCTTGCCCGGCGCGCGTCCACGCTTCGTATGGCGTCCTTCGCCGTCATAGCTCTGCGTATCAGGTATGACGGCATACGTAAAGGCTCCCTCCGGCAGAGGTGGCAGAGTTTTAGCTGTCTTGTTGAACTTGTAAATGTGAACGCCTAACGGCTTGAAGTCGTCCTCTAGGACGCCACTCCGACATGCCACGCGGCGATTTTCACGCATTACTTCGCCATCAGCATCAATGCCATCGAGTCGGAATTGTACGCGAACGGCATCTGGCGAAGCGTTGACGGCAATGAGATATGCGTCGTCGCCGTGCCGCTTCAGCAGTGCTGTCACCGAAACACCGCCGAAGGGGTCGGTAGCAGGGCCAGACAATATTTGGACTTTAGGACGTGCGCTATCCTCTTCAAGCAGGGCAGGCGATATTTCCCTGATGAGCGAGGCGAGTTCCGCAATGTCGCGCCAACGCTCCGGAGTGGATGTCACACCCTCGTCGAGTCTGTTTTTCTCTTTCTCAAAGAAGCCGCCGTATGTGTACCAGAGAATCCCATTCGCGCCATGCACAATCGCGGCTAGCGATGTCGCAAAGAGCTGGTCTCGTGAAGGGAAGTGGTGCCAGTCGTTCCATCCCTTGAACCACTGAAGTATCGGCCAGCACGCGCGAGGCTTGCCGTCGCCAAAACGCTCGACATCACGACGCACCTGCTCCATCATGCGGATTGTCATCGCCACACAGTAGCGGTCGGATGGATCGCCGGACTTGCCGCGCACGGTATAGACCTCAGGCATGAAAACGTCTGTTGCCGTTACATACGGTGAATACTGAGAGATGGCGCTGTCTGGCGTAATGTTGTCCGCTTGGCACGTCAAGCGATGAGGGTCTATCGCCTTGACCGCGTCATTGTAGTCGTGTTCCTCCTCCGGCGTGATGTACTCGTTTGTGTCATCGCCGAGATACCATGCAAGTATGTTCTTGCGGAAGCGCCCCGTGCCCAGGAACCAGTCGTCGGGGAATCGGCATCCGTGCCATAGCATGAAGCCGTGCCGCGCCGCCGACGAGAGGAACTCCTCGCTTTTGGCCAACTCATTGTCGTATGTGTGCGCAAAGTTGAATCCCGCGTTCGCCAGATCGGAAAACGCACGGTCAAGGTTGTGTCCGTTGAACTCGCGCTTGCAGACCGCATAGATTCCTATCGGAAAGAACGGCTTGCCGTCAACAATCGCCATGCCGTCCTTGCGCAATTCACACCTTGGCGCGCTGTCCGAGACTTCGCCGACAAAGAAAGCCTTGCGCGCCTTGACCGAGTTCCCAAGAATGTCCGACACTTCAACTGTCACTTCGTGCAAACCATCGGTCCATCCGCCCTGCGGCGCAGCTGCCATGCGCCAGCGGTCGCCGTCGCGCTTGAAGGCGTCCGTAGAGACATTTCCGTCTATCGTGATTTGCACGGACTTGGCGTCCACGCCGGAATCGTCAGCAATCAGCAGTTCAAGACGGACGGCACGGTTCTTCGTCGGCGTCTCGCTCACGACACGGACACGAGGCGGACGGTCGTCCGTGAAGCGCCCCCACCCCTTGAAATCGCCGTTTTCAGGTTCTGCCGCGCCGTCAGGTTTCGAGACGCACAGGTCGCTGAACGCAACGACTTCACCAGGTCCGATGTTCGGACGGTCGAAGGCGAGCTTGATCGACATCTTCGCCGCGCCGACAGGCGCCTTGATGCGGACGGATACCTTCTCGAACTTCTTTCCTCCCGGCACATAGAAAGCGAACGGCCCCGATGAAATCTGCATTCCGTCAGCGTCATACCAGAAGACGGCGTTGGCCCACTTGCACTCTGCCGCATCCCTGACCGCATACGTTGTCGAGGTGATTGGCTTGTCGGAATATGCCAACAGCGTCACAAGGTATGCCGCGCCGGATTCGACAGGCATCTTCCGCGACATGGCACCAAACCACGTGTCACACTTCTTTTCCGAACCGCCGAGATAGAGGCATTTGTGTCCCAGGAAGTCGCGCCCGACTGCTATATCAAGCCTGCCGTCTCCGTTGGTAATCGCCCAATCAGACGCTTCAGTAAACCCAAGCGTCGCAATGGCATTGTCATTCAACCGGCAGGAATCACTTCGCGCGGACGTGTCGCCGCCGCCCTTCCCTATGATTTCACCTGTGCAGCAAATGACACAAACACTTGCGACAAGAGCCGCAAGACACTTTCTTGACCCGACACCATTTGCCATGACTTTGCCCCTTACTGGATTTTGGAGTTTCGCGCATATTCTATCATTACCCTCCCCCACGTGTAAATTGCAATCTCTATCGCAATACTTGCACGATTCAGCCGAACCGCAATCGCAACAGGCGTAAAGTCCAATCGTCTTGCAATCCATTCACGCGGATAGAACCGCACTCTTGAAACTGTTAAGGGCCTATTTCCCCATAGCATTCAGTCGTCATAGTGACCACGGCAAGCGATTATGCAAAGAGCGCCATCAGGTGTTTGCGCATAGACGATGCGATTCTCCTCGTCGATTCTCCTAGACCAAAATCCCTGCAAATCACCTTTTAACGGCTCAGGCTTGCCTATTCCCGTCGAAACGCCGTTGCGCTCAATGTCTTGCACAAGCCTGTTGATCTTGCGCAATGTCTTCTTGTCCTGTGTCTGCCAATACAGATAATCGTCCCATGCCTCATCGGTCCAGGTTTTGCGCATTGTCAGACCTCGATCAATTCATGTTCCTTGACATGACCAGCCCTAGCCTCTGCTGCAGACGCGCGAAGATGCCTCATGTTGGTCTCGCTGTAAAAGCGGTCCGCCGACAACTCAAACGGAATCTTCCCGTCGCGGACGACACGCTTCATAAAGATGTTCAGCGCGGCATTAACGCTAAGTCCGATTTCTGCGCAAATCTGCTCAAAGCAGGACTTGACAGACGGCTCGGCCCGCATTGTTATCTGAACAGTAGCAACCATTTTTTTTACTCCTTCATTAAGATGGCATAATGATATCATATTGATATCGCAATGTCAACCCCCTCCCTATAGTTCTCCTACTTCGCGGCGGCGGTCTTGAGCTTGCGGATGACGGAAAACATCACGCTTGGATAGTCCGTGGAGAACCCGTCAAAGCCAAGGTCGAACAACTTGAAATACACCTCTTCCGTTTCTCCGCCCTGGAACGGAATGGAGCAGACAGGGATTCCGTGGGCATGGAACTCCGCAACCATATCCTTCAGCACGCTTGTCGAGGGTACGATGTATTCTATACCTTTCGACGGAAATTGAAAGCGCAATTGCAAACATCGAATTTGCATCATTCAGCCTTGACCTGGAAAACCGCGTTTTAGTATAATCGCACCATGAAGCGAAAAGTCCTCGTCATGATCTCGCCCGTGAGCGCCGCCAGAATGGCGGGTGTCGCCCGCTATGCCAGCGAGCACAACTGGCACCTGATGATACAGGACCGGCTCGGACACCACCCCCTTGCGTGGAACGGCGACGGCGTAGTTGCCGCACTGCGTTCGGACGCAACTTCCGTCGCGACCATCTGCAAGATCAAAAAACGCGGCATCCCGGTGGTGGATGTCACCATGAGCCGTCCAGACATCAAAGTTCCCCGCGTGACGAGCGACCATGTCGGCATCGGCCGACTAGCCGCCGAGCATTTCGCAGAGAGGAACTTTAAGAACATCGTCTGGTTCTCGACCGGATGGGGCAACGTCCACGCATTGCGCTACCGCGGCCTAACGGAAAAGACTCCCGCCGAGAAATGGATTGCCGAGGAATCACTCCCCAAGACGCGCCGGAACGACTGGACTTCGTTCATGCGCTGGATGGCAAGGCTCCTCAAGAACACCCCGAAACCCGTTGCTGCGCTCACGTACGACGAAGCGGACGCCACCCGCCTCCTCGACGCGGCAGAACGAATCGGCGTATCCGTTCCAGAGGAACTGGCCATCCTCTCAATAGGAAACGACCCAATAATCTGCGAAAACCAGTCCGTGCCGCTCTCGTCGATCGACCAGAACCTCGAACTTGGCGGATACGAGGCGGCGGCGCTCCTTGACCGCCTTATGAACGGCAAGAAGCCGCCATCAAGTCCAATGCTCGTTCCGACGAACGGAATATGCCTGCGCCGTTCGACAGACATCATGGCGTCAAGCGATCCACTCGTCAAGAAGACCCTCGACTACATACACGAAAACCTGTCCAGACCATTCGGCGCGGCACAGATCGCCGAAGCCCTGAAGGTCAGCCGGAACATGCTGGACAAGCATTTTCGCGCCGATCTAAACAGGTCGATTGGAAGCGAAATCTCACGCCAGCGAATCGCCATGGCAAAGCTCCTTCTGCGCAACACTGACAAGACAGTGGCGGAAATCGCAAGATGCACCGGCTTCTGCACGCCGTCGCATCTTGCAAACACATTCCGCGAAAGCACCGGCGTGACTCCTCGCCACTACCGCCTCGGCGTCTTCAAACGCTTCGGAGAAAGGCAAGACCACACATGGTTGCCATAGCAAAATGCCACAGTAGATTTCCGTCTTAATTGTCCCGCGGTTCACCGGCAGCGCTGGCATCAGCGTGTAGATGATGGTGTCAGCATGGCACAATGACTTTAGAACTTCGCCAGAATATCTGGTGTGTTGGACTTGTCAAGCGACGAGAAAGCAAAGCATTTCTTGCCAAGATGGTTGAGCGATGCCCCGACATGTACGAGGGTCGACTTGTCGATGATGAGAAAGCGGTCTTGGAGTGTGGTTGAAGAAGCGACCAAGAAACTTGGCGCGGCAAACGTGCCTCAAGTAAAAAAAGGGCAAACTCCAGTCCGCCGAGGCGTCGGAGGTGTTCGCGTAATCAGACCTGCCTCAGGAGGCAATCACATTTCCTCGAACTGGTCCTTGCCCACACCGCACATGGGGCAGGTCCAGTCTTCGGGAAGGTCCTCGAAAGCAACGCCGTTGTTGTTTTCGGGGTCGTAGACGTATCCGCACACTTTGCAGACGTACTTCTTCATTGTATCCTCCTTT
>JAEEGL010657028.1_pt1 | contig 19656 bp, 18 predicted proteins | sample 9134231 | NCBI WGS metagenome assembly JAEEGL01 (sample SAMN16246548, study PRJNA631951) | gut metagenome | biome: gut microbiome; feature: rumen; material: fiber-attached | host: Bos | place: Iran: Karaj | collected 2018-10 | reverse complement strand
TTTTCCCAACAAGTTTTAACCTCTTTCATCTGACCCGCCCAGTCAAGAATATTGATGTGGTAAATTTCCCATTTTTGCTGAGCCTCTTTGATGATTTCTTCCGAAGTCATATCTTTTTCAGCACCGCCGAAAATATTTTTCAACGCTGATTTGGGATAATCACTGTGGTTAGGCTCGTCGCCGATTGTGATTAAAAGACCTTTTTTGCCGCGCTTGTTGATGGCGTCGCAAGAGGTATGACGCGCCGCAAAATAGTATACAAGCGATGTGCTTTCACCGCCGTTGCCGCCACCGCCACCTTCTAAATAAACGGCTGTCAGCCATTTTTCGATGAGTTCGTCGCTGGCTTCAAACTGTCCCGCCTGAAACGGAAAATCATCGCATTTATGGTCGCCGTATGCCGTAAAACAAAGTTGCGGACAAGGCACGCCTTCGTCCAAAAGTTTTTTCATCACCTCCGGCAAATCGTTTTTGATAAGGCTTTCCGGAACGTGTCCCATACTGCCGGTAACGTCAAGACCGATGATAATAGGCAGTGTGTCAGGGTGTTCGTCGGTTTCGCAACATTCGCGTACCACATTTTTAGGATCCATTTTTGAATCCATTGTGCGGTTGACAAAAATTTCTTCACGGCTGACTGCGGCATAACTTACCGTGCGCATTCTCGCCGTATCGTATGAATAACGTCCTGCTCCCATAATTACTGAATTTTAGAAGTCCAACTTGGTATTAATTCTTTGATTTTGTCTGCTTCGGGATATTTTCCAAAGAGATATTCGTAACGGTCAACCACTATTTCAAGGATTATCAACTCGTTGCGTTTGTCAACCCCGATTTGAATGTCCTTCTCCTTAAAGGCTGTCGGATTGAAATCACTCGGCACAACCTGTGTGCTTGTAATGTTAGACGGGCAAAGGTCGAGAATAAGGTTTTCCCTTTGACGGTCGTATTGACGGATTCTGCGGCAACGGTCTTCGATGTCGCGGCGGTATTCGATTTCGGTATCTTCTGCGATACCCTCGGCTCTGTCTTCACGGATTTGACGGAAAGAGGCCGTTAAGTTGTCTTTGAATTTTCCCATTTTCTATTAGGTTTTTATTAAAAGTTAGCCCAAAAATATGATTATTTTTTTGTTTTGACAAATTTATTTTAATTTTGGAACGAAAATTTTAAGCAGTTATGAGTACATTAAGCGTTGAAAATTTTGGTCCGATAAAAAAAGCTGATGTTGAAATAAAAAAAGTTACGGTATTTATAGGTAATCAAGGTGCTGGAAAAAGTACACTTGCAAAACTTATATCAACTTTTTCGTGGATAGAGAAAGATTTATTTCGGAGAGACGAAAATAATGATGCGAAAGTTGAAAAAGAATTAGAAAAGAAATATAAAAAACTTTTCGAATATCATCGTATTGATAATTTCTTACAGAAGAGCAGTTGCATATATTACGGTGGAGATGTTTTGCAAACAACTTTTTTTGACTTTGAATATGAAAAAAAAGGTTATGTGTTTAATATTGACTATCTAATGCCTGCAAATGAGCATTACTCTTTGCCAAAAATTACATATTTTCCTGCGGAAAGAAATTATGTTTCTTCATTCAGAAGTTTTAAGGTCAATCGAGGTTTTAATCTTTGGTCTAAATCGCTCCAAGAATTTAACGAAATATTCCAAGAAGCAAAAGATAATTTGAAAGACGAATTAAAACTTCCGATTAATAATATAAAAATTGAGTATAACAAACTTAATGACATTCTATATGTAAGAGGAGATAATTACAAAATACCGCTCGCTGACTCTGCAAGTGGCTTTCAGTCTTTTGTACCAATGTTTGTTGTGGCGAATTATCTTTCAAAAAAGTTGCAGACAGAATATGAAATGAATAATGAAGAACGCATTAAATTTAAGAATGAATCGTTGCAAATATTAAGCAACTCTTCATTTACAGATGAACAGAAAAGAATGTTGTTGTCGAATCTTGCAGCAAGAATAAATGCTAAACGTACACTTAACATCATTGAAGAGCCGGAGCAAAATCTTTTTCCGGACTCTCAGCGAAAGATGTTGAATAGTTTGCTTGAATTTAATAATTCAGTTGCAGAAAATCAGTTGATTCTCACAACTCATAGTCCGTATATCATTAATTATCTGATGCTTGCGATAAAAGCAGCGGAATTAAAAGAAAAAGCAAACGGCAATGCAGAAATCGAAAACAGAATCAACGAAATTGTTCCGCTAAAATCTCTCATACCGCTGAAAGATGTTGTTATTTACGAAGTTAATAACGACGGTACAATTAGCGAATTGCCTCAATCATACGGTCTTCCGTCCAATGAGAATTTTTTGAACAACGAACTCGGAGAAGCAAATTCGCTTTTTTCGGAATTAATGGAAATTGAAGATTTATGCGAACAATAGATTTTTTTGAAGAAAAAAATAAACAAAGCACAAATCAAGCATTGTTCGGATTGTGCGATGATGTTGAGGGGCAACCTGCATATATTGACACGGATTTATCAAACAAAAATGTCAAATGGATTGGTATTGTAAAAAATCAGAATGAAAAACAGATTTTGTTTTATCCAGTTGATCATTGTGTTGATTTAAAAACCGAAGACGGGAAAATGGCTCAAAGATGTGAAGGTATTTTGTATTTATCAGATAATAATTTGATTTTCACTGAATTAAAAGACAGGAAAATCCTTCCTGCCGTTTGGTTGAAAGATGCCCAAGAACAAATTATAGAAACGTTATCGCATTTCTTTAAGTATTATGAATCAGGTACTTATAAAATAAAAGCGTGGATTTGTAATAAACAATTAACAAATCCGAATTATTATAAACAAATTAACGAATTTAAGGAAATAACAAAAGAAACATTCCGCCTTAAAAAAGGATTAGTACTCTTTGTGGAAAGAACTATAAAAATATAGTTCTTTTTAGAAAAATGTTATATAGTGTTAACACTATCTTAAAATACCTTTTAAAAAATATACATATATTTGTCAACTCGCAAGAAGCGGGGTATTTCATGCAAAGTTATGAGAGTTTTGTTAGTGTCGACCTCCGATAGAATCGGCGGAGCGGCTATCGCGTGTTCGCGTATATTTCAAGCGTTAAAAAAAAACGGCGCAGAAGTCAAAATGCTCGTCAGGGACAAAGTTTCTGACTCTGAGGACGTGTATACCGTTAATAAAAATATTTTCGTAAGATTTTTGAATTTTTTGAATTTCTGCCTCGAAAGACTTTGCATATTTTTCCGTCTCGGGTTTAAAAAGAAACATCTTTTTCAGGTTTCTTTTGACAATTTCGGAGCATTCAACCTCCTGAAAAATCCCTTAATCGAAGAAGCCGACGTTATAAATTTTCATTGGACAAGTCAGGGGTTGCTTTCGCTTAGCCAATTAAACGAACTTCTCAAAAAAAATAAACGTATCGTTTTTACAATGCACGATATGCACTATTTCACGGGTATTTGTCATTATGCCCGCAAATGCAACAATTTTGAGACAGGCTGCGGAAATTGTCTGTTCTTGAACGACGGAAAAAAGGAAAACGATTTTTCGCGCCGTTGGTTTAAGCGTAAACAGCAGATAGACCGCCGGCAAAACTTAATTTTTGTGGCGTGCAGTAATTGGTTGAGAGACACCGCAAAAACTTCGTTGATGTTTGAGAAAAACAAAGTTTTTTCTGTACCTAACCCTATTAACACCGACGTTTTTCGCCCTTACGACAAGGTGAAGGCGAGAGAAAAATTCAACCTTACAAAAAAATACGTTATACTATTTGGCGCGGCAAATTTCTCTGACAAACGTAAAGGTCTTAAATATCTGCTTGAAGCATTGAGACACATACATATAAAATACACCGAATTTGATGATGATATTCAACTTTTGGTTTTCGGCGACGGCGACGAAACAATGATGAAACAGTTTCCTTATAGTTACAAAACCGCCGGTTATATCAAAGACGAAAAAGATTTGGCAATGTTATATAGTGCGGCTAACATTTTTGTTACACCGAGCCTTGATGACAACCTCCCGAACACCGTTATGGAAGCACTTTCTTGCGGAGTACCGTGTGCTGCTTTCAACACGGGCGGTCTGCCACAACTTATTGACCATAATGTAAACGGCTATTTGGCAGAACTCTCAAATTCAAAAGATTTGGCAAAAGGTATTTTCAAAATCATAACCTCCGATGACTACACAACTTTCTGCCACAACGCAAGAAGCAAAGTAGAAAACAATTTTTCGGAACCAGTAATCGCAATGATGTACAACGAAATTTACAGAGAGGCTGCAATATAAACAAAAAAACAAATTTTTAGTATCGGATTTGCAAATTTTTTGTAATTTTACGGCGAAACCTTATACTGAAAATATGAGAATTTTTTGCGTTTTTTTCTTACTAATTTTTTTGCCATTTGGAGTTTTTGCACAAACAGGGGATTGTTTGCCCGAAGACAAAAACGTTAGAAAAGGCATACTTGAAAACGGACTTACTTATTATATCCGTCATAATGAAAACCCTAAAAATCAAGCAAGTTTTTATCTTGCCCAAAAAGTCGGCTCGTTGCAAGAGGAAGAGTCAGAAAGAGGGCTCGCACATTTGCTCGAACACATGGCTTTCAACGGTTCGGAGCATTTTCCGGGCGATAGGATGATTACGTTTCTTGAAGAAAACGGTATTAAATACGGCTCAGAACTTAATGCAAGTACTTCCTTTGACGAAACGGTTTATTATATTGACAACGTTCCCGTAAACAACGATTTCATGCTCGATTCTTGTATTCAAATTATGGCTGATTGGTCGGGCGGAGTTTCGCTGCTTGACGAAGAAATCGACAAAGAACGCGGTGTTGTAAAAAGCGAATATATCGCAAGAAATTCTGCCGTTATGAGACAATACGACACGCTCTTACCAGTAGTTTTGAACGGTTCAAAATATGCCAAACGTATTCCTATCGGGTTGATGTCAGTTGTAGAAAACTGCCCTTACGACAAATTGAGAGAATATTATAAAAAATGGTATCACCCTTCTTTTCAGGGAGTTATAATCGTCGGCGATGTAGACGTTGACCTGACTGAGAAAAAAATTCAAGAAAAATTTTCAAAATACAAAAACCCCGAAAACGAATTACCGCTAATTACTTACGGTTGCCCTTTTAATTCTGAGCCTATTTTTGCAACTGCTAAGGACAAGGAGCAGAGCAGATTCTCCATTTATGTTTATTTTAAGTTTGAACAATTTCCTGATAATCAAAAAGGCGGATATAATTATTTAAAGTATTTATTAAAGTGCGAAATGATTTCAAAAATGATTTCGTCCCGTTTGAAGGACATAACGTGCAGCATACGATCGCCATTTTTTACCGCGTCTTGCAAACTCAGCAATTATATTTTTTCAAAAAACACCGGCGGACTTGCTTTTATCGGTACAGCAAAACAGGGCGTGGAAAGAGATTGTTACAAACTTTTGTTGCGTGAGGCATTGAAAATTAAAAGATACGGTTTTCTTTCAACGGAATTGGAAAGGGTCAAAAAAGACATTCTCCTTAATTACAAAAAAACTTACGACAACCGCAAAAACCTTAAAAATACCGATTACGTAAAACTTTGTCTTAGAAATTTTCTTGACAAAGAGGCTCTTTTGTCTACCGAAGACAAATTCCGTTTCGTGCAGGAAATTATAAAAAAAACCACTGTTGACGACGTTAACATATTGATAAATAATATAATAACGGATAATGGAGAAAATCTTGTCGCCTTCAACTTCTCGCCCGAAAAATCAGGACAGTTTTATATGACCGAAGATATTTACAAGGAGGCGACAAAAGAGGTTTTCAAAGAAAGAATCAAGCCGTATAAAGATGTCATCGTCAACAAAACGTTGCTCAAAACCAATCCCATTAACGGCATTGTTGAAAGCGAAAAAGAGGATACGGTTTTCGGGGCTAAGGTTTTAAGGCTCAGCAACGGAGCGAAAGTTGTTCTCAAACAAACAGGTTTCAAAACAGACGAAATTATATTTTGCGGCTTTTCTTTCGGCGGGACGTCCCTAAATTCCGAAACGGAGGCTTACAATTTCCGTTATGAGGACAAAATTATGGAAAGTATCGGTTTGAATAAATTTTCGCTCAGGGAGCTGAACAAACTCCGCACCGGCAGACCCATAACTTTGGACATTTCTGTTAACAACGAGTCCGAAAGCATATCGGGAAGTTGTATTCCGGCGGATTTGGATTTTTTTCTTCAAAACGTTTATTGCAGTTTTATCTCCGGCGGCTCCAACGCAGAAGATTTTGAACTTTTTAAGCAGACACTCCGGCAGAGTCTTTTGAGCGAAAAGTTTAAGCCTCAATCCGTTTTTGAAGATACAATCCATTTTTTTCAGTATTTTGACAATCCGAGGGTTGCACATTTTGAGCCGGCAGACGTTGATAAGATAAACTTAAAAAGTGTTATCAAAAATTATAAAACAAGATTTTCAGACGCTTCGGGTTTTACGTTTTTCTTTATCGGTAATTTCAGCGAAGAGACACTCAAACCTTTGATTTGTAAATACTTGGCATCGCTACCATCTAAAAATTCTACATCGTCAGGCTTTGCAAAAGGCAAAGTACATTACAACACGGCTGATATTGACTTTAAATTTTACCAGCCGATGCAGTCGCCGGAAAGTTGTGTATCGATTCATTACCTAAACGATGGGGTTTTCAGTTATAATCTCAAAACATTACTGAAATTCAATGCATTGACACAGATTATCACTTCTAATATGCACAAGCGGATACGCGAAGAATCCTCTATCGCTTATACGACGAAATGTCTTTTAAAATTTTTACATTCAGAAGAAGAAGGTTTTGCCTTGACAGAAATAACGATGTCTAACCCCGTCAAACCCGAATATGCCCTTGTAGCAAGAGACATTATGGCAGGCATTATTAACGACATTATAGAAAACGGCGTTGAAGAGTCTGCCCTTGCAAAAGTTAAAGCCTTTATGTTAAAAAAACACTTTCAAGATTTGAAAGACAACGATTATTGGTTTTCGCTTTTGAAAGAGAAATATCTTTATAATACGGATTTGCTTTCAGATTTTTATAATGCCGTTAAGTCTATGACAAGCAACGATATAAAGATTTTACTTGAAGGAATAATTAAAGCCTCTTCCAAGCAGAGTTTTATTATGATGCCGCCTTCTGTCAAGCAGAAGACAGCAGTTGATTAATCCACGAAAGTATTGTCTTCGCCGTTTTGCGGGTCTGCCGACGGTGTTGTCATTGCCGAGCCTTTGTAACGGTTTACCCATTCGGGGTTTTCCATGCACGCCAACAGCATAAAGCATTTGTCGCCGTAGCAGATACTGCTTAGCCTTTCAATGCCGAACTGTTTTAAAATCGCAAACTGCTGAGGGCTCGGAAGTTCGGGGTATTCGTCATTGTTAGACCAGCCCGGCTCGTGTTGAACCTGCGTAAAATAGGGATATTCCTTGTATCTCAACTGCCATAGTTTTGAAACGATGTTGTAATCTTTTATGCCGAAATTTCTGAAAAAATCATCTTTTGTGGGATTTGCCGCGCTTCTTTCCCTTCCGGCTGCTCTATTGACAAAACCGTCCATGGTAAGTTGAGTATATTTCATCGTGCTGTCATCGTTGACGTGAACTTCGTAAAACCTCACTAAATCGTTGCTGCCAGGCAGTAAAACAAAACCTAAAAAGTCTCTTAAAGGATCGGGACTATTATCATCGTCACCGAAAGTCGCGAATCCGCCATCGTCTTCGCCCTCATATTGCGCAAAGCCGTTAAAACCAATACAGAGACACACTATTAATAATAATATCTTTTTCATGATTTTCTCCTTTTTTTATAACTAACGCAAAACATCTACCAATTATTATAAAAAAGAATCCGTCTTTGGGATAAGTCCCGAAAGGCGGATTCGTGTATAGCAGGCAATAAATAAAAGACTTGTTTAATAGCGGTAATGTTCGGCTTTGTAAGGACCGTCAACGTTAACGCCAATGTAATCGGCTTGTACTTTGGTAAGTTTTGTAAGTTTTGCGCCGAGTTTTTTTAGGTGAAGTCTTGCGACCTCTTCGTCTAAATATTTCGGCAAACGATAAACGCCGATTTCGTATTTCTTTTGCCACAAATCGAGTTGTGCAAGTGTCTGATTAGTAAACGAGTTACTCATCACAAATGACGGGTGTCCTGTTGCGCAACCCAAATTTACCAATCTTCCTTCCGCCAAAACAACAATCGAATGTCCATCGGGGAAATAATACTGATCTACTTGTGGTTTGATGTTCACTTTTTTAATACCGCTGACTTTTTCCAAATCAGCCATCATAATTTCATTGTCAAAATGTCCGATGTTGCAAACAATGGCTTTGTCTTTCATTTTTGACATGTGGTCTGCGGTGATAATATCGCGATTGCCGGTACAAGTAACGTAAATATCGCCGTAGGGAAGTGCATCATCAACGGTCGTAACCTCAAAACCTTCCATGCAGGCTTGTAACGCGCAAATCGGGTCGATTTCTGTCACCAAAACCCTTGCGCCGAAACCACGCATACTTTTAGCGCAGCCCTTGCCGACATCGCCGTAACCGCAAACAACTACAACTTTACCCGCAATCATAATATCTGTTGCGCGTTTTATGCCGTCCGCTAACGATTCCCTACAACCGTAAAGATTGTCGAATTTGGATTTTGTTACCGAATCGTTTACGTTGATTGCCGGGAAAAGCAACGTGCCTTTTTCAAACATCTGGTAAAGACGGTGAACGCCTGTTGTGGTCTCTTCCGAAACGCCGCGCACGTTTTTAACCATGTTGTGCCATTTGTCTTTGGAAGTTTCAAGACCGAATTTTATGCGCTTGAAAAGTTCTTTTGCGTCTTCACCTTCGGGCAGAGTGTCAAGAATTGACGGATTGTTTTCTGCGTCAACACCAAGATGAAGCATTAACGTTGCATCGCCGCCGTCGTCAACAATTAAGTCGGGACCTACGCCTTCGCCAAAAGTAAGTGCCTGCTCGGTGCACCACCAATAATCTTCAAGGCTTTCGGCTTTCCACGCAAAAACAGGAACGCCACGTTCAGCAACGGCAGCCGCTGCCTCGTCCTGAGTTGAAAATATATTGCACGAAGCCCAACGTACTTCTGCGCCGAGGGCAGTTAAAGTCTCAATCAAAACGGCGGTTTGAACGGTCATGTGCAAACTTCCGGTAATTTTTGCGCCTTTAAGCGGTTTTAAAGCCGAATATTTTTCCCTCAATGCCATCAAACCGGGCATTTGGGATTCGGCGAGTTCAAGTTTTTTTCTTCCCAATTTTGCCAAAGACATATCCTTGACTTTGTTAGGAAGTTTCAAATCGATTTTCTCCATTTTTCGTGATAAAAATATTTCGCCAAAGTTCGTAATTTTTTTTCAAAAACAAAAATTTTTCTTGCAATTATCTCCAAACCTCCTACATTTTCGATAGAATTTGAACTCAATCCGATGTTTTTCTAATTAAACCTATCCGAAAAACATGAGTCAAAAAAGAAAATGAAAAAATCACAATAATATGAAAAGAATTATTTTAACAGTTTGTTTAACAATTGCAACAGTATGTGTAATGGCACAGAACACAATTAAATTACCCGAACCGGATAAAAACGTGTCGATGACACTTTATCAGGCTCTTCAACAACGCAAATCCGTGCGCGAGTACAGCAGTAAGGAATTTGACGATATGAAACTTAGTCAACTTCTTTGGGCGGCAGTAGGAATCAACCGTCCTGACGGACATCTCACCGCTCCGACCGCAATCAACGCACAAGACATCACGGTTTATGTTTGCAGAAAAGACGGAGCATATCTTTATGAGGCGAAGGAAAACGCTTTGAAGAAAGTTTCCGACAAAGATTTACGTAAAGAAGTTGCTGCTAATCAAACGTTTGCCGCCGACGCGCCGGTTAGTCTTGTAATCGTTACCGACAACGCGAAATTCCGCGGAGGCAGCACAAACGGTCCAACAATTTCGGGTGCAATAGATGCGGGATATGTTAGTCAGAATATAGATTTGGCGTGCGAGGCTTTGGGACTTTGCACCGTTCCTCGCGCAACAATGGACAAAGACGCTCTCAAAAAAGAGTTGAAACTTTCCGATACTCAAACGCCGATTCTTAATCACCCAATTGGTTACAAAAAATAATTTGTCAATCCACATAAAGTTCGTAACTTTGCAACTGAAATATAAAGTTGTAAGGTTATGAACTTTTTAGATAGAAACGAATTTAATTTTGCGCCCGCACCTGAGGTGTTGGAGACGTTAAAAAACTTTGATACTCAGAAACTTGGGTTTTATACCAGAATTTATGACGAAGGGAAAAAGAGTATTTTTTCGGTTTTCCTTTCTCAGGAATACGGCATTGACGAAAAGCAGATAATGCTCGGTTACGGCGGCGAAGACCTTTTGAAAGAGGCGGTTCACTACTTCCTCACCCTTCCCGACAACAACCGCATTATGCTTGTGCCGAAATTTTCGTGGTGGTACTACAAATCAATTGCCGACGAGGTTGACGGTCAGACCATTCAGTACCCGCTTTACGAGGACGGCGACACCTACCGTTACGACATGGACGCACTCAAAAAAATGCTTCACGAGTTGAACCCGAAAATTCTGCTCTTGGCATCGCCAAACAATCCTACGGGTAATTCTCTAACGCCAGAAAAAATCGAAAACCTTTTGCAAGAGGCTCCGAAATCAACTTTCATAATCATCGACGAGGCTTACGCTTCGTATGTCAACCGCGATAATAGTTATATCAAACGTTTAATTGACGAATTTCCTAATTTGTTAATTGTTCGCACGTTGAGTAAGTTTTACGGATTACCGGGACTTAGAATGGGATTTGGTTTTACGGGCAACGGTTTGGGAAAATTCAACCGCTTTGGCAACAAATATCTCGGTTACAACAGAATTTCGGAAGAACTCGCAATCGCAGCCCTCAAAGCCACCGATTATTACCGCAACATTGCCGACAAGATGAACGAAGACCGCAAACTTTACGAAGACGAAATCGGTGCGTTAGAAGGTTTTAAGGTTTATAAATCGCAAGCAAACTTCATCTTGATAAAATATCCGATAGAATTAAAAGAAGCATTACAAGAGGCTTTAAAATCAGAGGATTACAAAATCAAGTTTATGAACGAGCCTGACATCAACTCGCATTTGCGCATAACACTCGGTCGCCCCGAACAAAACAGAATCGTTATCAACACAATCAAAAAAGTTGCAGGAAAATGAAAACAATGACCAAACCCCATACCGAAATTGCTGTAATAGAATCGTTGTTGGCGACCTTGTCGCTACCTCAAATGATAAAGATGAAGAATTTTCTGTCAAGGAAAATAACAGAAAAAACTGAATTAATGTCTGAAAAATTTGAGGAAGAAGATATTACGGAAGAAGAGTCAGAAGAACACGAAAACTATATTCCCGACCCAAAACCTATTTGGTGGGATTATCCGATTTCGCCGGAAGTCAGGGCTATGGCTCCGAAAGAAAGGAAACTTGTATCAGGAAATTACAAAGAAGATTTGTATAACGCATTAGTTGAAAAATATGAAAGTATTCGTTGATACAAATGTCATAATTGATTTTTATGACAAAAGAACTAATTTCTATCTTCCTGCATCACAGATTTTTGACCTTGCAAAGCAAGGCAATATTCGGATTGGTGTTTCTACAACTTCATTTGTAAATGCGTTTTATCTGTTAAGAAAAAGTTACAACGTTGAAGAATTGTATAATTTGTTAGACGGATTGTCAAAACTCTGCATAATAACTCCCGTTGACGAAAAAGTAATAAAAGAGAGTCTAAGACTCCGTCGCAAAGATTTTGAAGATTCTGTTCAATACGAATCTGCAAAAGCCGTTAATGCCGATGTCATTGTTACCCGCAACAAAAAAGATTTTGAAAATCTTGGCGCAAACGTAATGACACCGATAGAATTTTTAAACGATTTTTTTGCTAAAAAACTAAATAAAAAATGAAAGCCGTAATACTCGCTGCCGGTGTAGCCTCGCGTCTTCGTCCGCTAACCGAAAACACTCCGAAATGTCTTCTAAAAGTAAACGGAAAAACTCTTTTGGAAAGAACATTGGACAATTTTATTGAAAACGGAATCACTGATTTTCTGATTGTTACAGGATATTTGCAAAATATGATAATTGATTTTGTAACTGCTAATTATCCGAAAATCAACGTTAAATTTATAGAAAACAAAGATTATTCTACCACCAACAATATTTATTCGCTTTATTTGGCGGAAAGTTTTGCAGGCGGCGAAGATTTTATACTCTCCGACAGTGATATTTTGTTTTCAAAAGACATAATTTCGGCACTTTTGACAAACAACAATCCCGACGTTCTTGCTATGAACCGCCATGAACTCGGCGAAGAGGAAATAAAAATCATTTCCGACGACGATTGCAACGTTCTCGAAATCAGCAAAGTATGCAGCATAGAAAAAGCCGTAGGAGAATCGGTAGGATTAGAAAAATTTTCTGCGCGTTATTCCAAGGCGTTGTTCAAAGAGTTGCATCAAATGATTGACAACGAGGGTCTTTCAAACGTGTTTTATGAAAAGGCTTTTGAAAGGCTGATACCGCAGGGATATATTTTTAAGTATCTCGACACGACTGATTTTTTCTCCATGGAAATCGACACCGTAGAAGATTACGAAAAAGTAAAGGATTTGAAAATTTGAAAATTATAACAGCAATATAAAAAATGAAAATAGTACTTTTTTGTGAAAATAAATATGCAATTGACATATTGAATCCTATTCAGGAGGAAGGTCAAAAAGATTCCGACAACCAAATTTTGTGGTATGTCCACAAGAAAAGGATTGAGGATTTCCCGTTGAAAGACCAAGTTAAATATACTAATTCGATTCAGGAAATCTATAATTTTAAACCTGATGCGATATTCTGTCCGGGCAATATCGTGCCGTATTATTTATCAGGTGTAAAAATTCAGATTTTTCACGGTTATGCCGCCGAAAAAAAAGACCACTGGGTTATCAGAAGATATTTTGACACGTATTTTACACAGGGACCGTTTTTTACAGCAGGATTTGAAAAACTTGCAAAAAAATACAAGGATTTTGAAGTTTTAGAAACAGGCTGGCCTCGTCAAGATTGGATTTTTCATCACAAAAACGATTTTGAATCGCAAAAACAGGAACTTTTAAAAAAGTACGGCAAAAAAGAACTTGTACTCTATGCCCCGACTTTTTCGCCGAGCCTTACATCTTTACCAAAGTTCAAAGATGGTCTCGTTGATTTTGTCAAAAAGCAAGATGTGTTACTGATTCTGAAATTTCACCCGCTGACCAAACAAGAATGGAACGACGAGTACAAAGCACTCGCAGAGGCAAATGACAATATAATTTGGATTGAAGATTATACCGTAACAAAATATATGCTTATGGCCGATGCAATGATTAGCGACACAAGTTCAACAATCTACGAATTTTTGCTTTTGGATAAGCCGGTTATAACCTTAGATGCCGTGGCAAAAGATATTTATTGGAAAAATATCACAGACCCTATGCAGTTATCAAAAGCATACGATGAAATAAAAACGGACGGCAAACTTACCGAACTCCGAAAGTGGATTATAAAAAATTATGACCCTTATAATGACGGCAATGTTGCAAAACGTATGCTCGAAGGTGCAAAAGACTATATCCGCCGCCACGGAGTTCCCGAAAAACGGAAACTCAATCTTTGGCGGAAATATACAAGTATCAAAACTTTCGGAAGAATTAAAAAGTAATAAAAATGGACGAAAACAAAATATCAGTAGTAATTCACACATACAACGAAGAAAATTCGCTATGCGAAATTTTAGAATACGTAAAAGGGTTTGACGAAATTTTAGTCTGCGATATGGAAAGTACCGACAACACTGTCAAAATTGCAGAAGATTTCGGGTGCAGAGTTATAACATTTCCGAAAGGAAATCACACTATCGCCGAACCTGCACGTGATTTCGCTATACACTCGGCTAAATATCCGTGGATTTTAACCGTAGATGCCGACGAAATAATACCAACAGATTTAAAGGATTTTTTGTATCAATATATTCAAAATAATCCGTCAGACGGACTATATATTCCGAGAAAAAACTATATTATGAATTGTTTCGCAAAAAATTCATACCCCGATTATCAATTAAGATTTTTCCGTAAAGATAAAGCATATTGGCCGCCGCACGTACATTCAAAACCACAAATCAGCGGTAATACCGAAAAAATTCCATCAGGGAAAACGGAACTTGCTATGATACACAAATCTATGTCTCTGTATACAAAACTCCATAAAATAAACATCTACACGCAAAATGAAGTGTCAAGGCGCAGAGGTGCAAAGGCAGGGTGGTTAAAAATGATAATAAAACCGACTTTCAGATTTTTCCAATACTATTTTCTAAAAGGCGGTATATTTCAAGGTATAACAGGACTTGTATTGGCTGTTAACGAAGCAAATTACAAATTTTATACATTAGCAAAGATTTGGGAACACAATAACGGAGAAAAAAATTTAGGAGAAAAATAATTATGACTATAATGTACTATATACTCGGAGAAAATTTGGATATCTATGTTCAATCATATTTTTCAATTCTGAGTTTTAAAAAGCAAATGCAAAATGATGACAGAATCGTTATAATAACCACAAATCCCTCTTTTTTCAATCATTTTAGTTTCGTGGAAACAATAACAATCGATGAAAAAAACATAACGGAATGGAAGGGTAAACATAATTTCTTTTGGAGGACGAAAATCAAAGCAATTGAAACAATTAGTAATATGTATCCGTCAGACGATTTATTATACATAGATTGTGATACGTTTTTATACGGCGATTTCAACACCTTAAAACAAGAACTAAAAAATAATAAATCTTTTATGGACGGTAACGAAGGACACCCTTCAAAAACCACACACAAACATCAACAATTATATAATAAAGTCAAAGGAAAAACAATAGCCAATATCAAGATTTCGGAGAAACACGATATGTGGTGTGCCGGTGTTTGCGGCATACCCGCCGCTATGAAAACGGAAATCATCACAACAGCCTTATCACTATGCGACGGAATGTTAGACGAAAACGCATATCCGGATTTCATAGAACAATATTCTCTGAGTATTGCTCTCAAAGAAAAAACCAATTTAAACACCTCCAAGCCGTATATTGCACATTATTGGTCTCAAAAACAAGAATGGATAGATACGGCAAAACAATTATTTTTAAAATCACTATTTACAAATGCTGATTTAGCAACTGAAATGGATTTATTTTCCAAAATACCTTTCACCCAAATACCTATTTACATAAAAAAACACAAAACCAATCAGGCTATAAAGAGTTTTGCAGACAAATACTTCCCTAATTACCAAAAAACTTTCTTAAATGCCTCTAAAATTGAGTTTTGAAAAATTGAAAATTTTATCAATTTCATATAAGATAACCTCGAAATAATTGCCGCCATAAACATCGGGAAAATCTTTACGCAATACCTCCTTATAATTTGGTATTATTACGCTCACAAGGGGATTCGATTCCTTCATTGGTCTATTTTTCTTACTGCGCAAAAGTATCAAAAAAATGGAATTTGGCAATAGTAAAATTAATTTTCTGCCGAATTGCAACCAAAAATCACCTTTTTACCCCACTTTTGGTTGCAATTCTACCCAAAAACAACTATTTATAAAAATTTCCTATTTTGTGAATTTGCTGATTCAAAACGTTGTAATCTATTGAATCCTGCGGCAGTTCGTTGAGAAAAGCGTCCGTCGCAAAGAAATATCCAGAAGGTCGCTTTTCGTAAATGTGGTTTTTGTGCAAAAATGCAAAATTATCTCTACTGCCAACCAAAAGCCAATCCCTTAAAGTACTGTCAGAAAGCATTTTGCCACTACCGAAATCTTCTATTTTGTTTTTCAGACCAAGATATTTTTTCAAAATCGTTGGACTAATATCATAATGCGAAGTTCTGTATTTTACGGTTTTCGGCTCACTATCCGGCGAATACCAAAGCAGATTTGTCCCGATTTGAACATCAGAAAAATTGCCGTTATGCCCCCAAAAATTCTTCTTGTTGTCGTTGAACTCTTGACCATGGTCGCCACAAATCACGATAACAGAATTTTCTAACAACCCTTTTTCTTCTATCTTGTTCAAGACTTTTCCCACAAGTGAATCCGCTTGATAAACTGCGTTTCTATAAAGATTGAAATATGGTTCGGGATTCATATCCGCCGAAAGCAACGTATAATCAGCAAACTCCCAAGTCGGACGAAATTTCCATAATCTTTCTTTCGGCATTTCGTACGAATGTGCAAGGTCGTAAAAAAGCCATGCAAAAAACGGCTTGCTTGAATCTTTATCATCAATATAATTGATAAAGTTTGAAGTCAAATTACAATCCCTATCATAAACCGTTTTGCCTTCGGTATCGGTGTTAATATCGGGAAATTCATGAAGCAAAACGCTGTTAAACGCAGGACTGCGCAAAGTTGCACCCGGAAAAGTTTTGAAATCGTAGCCCAAAGTTTTGAGTCGATCAACAAAAACGGGATTTATATTGCTAAGTTCAAAATCCTGCCAATAATACGACGAAAGCGATGTAAAAATCGTAAAAACACTGCCCTGTGTGCCGTTGCTTGCGCTAACATGGTCGGAATAATAAACGCATTTTTTTGAAAACTCTTTCAAATTAGGCGTATTTTCATCGTTGAAAGTCCGTCTGTTCCAAGCGTCAATCATTATAAAAATGATATTCGGCGGTGTTATGGAATCGTTCCAATGAAGTTCCGCTTTTGGATAATTCAAATCGCCGCTCCCCGCTTTTTCCGCTTGAACTTTTCGCTCATCAACAAGTCCGATTTTGTTCAAAAGACTGTTTGAGCGTATCGGATAATAATACGGAATCGCCTCGGTACATTTGATAACAGAATGATTAAGAGTAGCCGCACCGTATGCATGCATACAATTTGCAGTTAAAACAAAAAACAAAACCACAAATAAAGAATATTTCAAAGTTTTATTTGAAATAATATCATTTAATTTATTAATAACAAACAAGTTTGCTACTATTATAATTATTGCACCAACTACGCACTTAAAAACAACCCAATAGTCAAAAACAAAAATCTGACCTGCCGCAGGACCTGTCAAAAGTCCCCAAACAAAACCGTTGATATGATACCTATAAAACGCAAAAACAAAATAATCGATTATTACAACAATTTGTATCAATGCTGACAAAACTGCAAAAACCGTATCCGGCACTGAACTTTTTTTGAATACAAATCTTAGCGGAAAAGTTATTATCGCGGGTATCAACATCACGACCGCAGCATGACAAAACGACGATGCTACGATGTAAAAAAGCGAATGAAAATTTAGTGCTACGCCGCAATTCATAGCCGTTGTGATTACAAAAATCAGCGATAAAACGCCAACAGACAAAAAATAACACGAAATTGCTTTCAATAATTTTTCTTTCATTTTTTAGTTTTTGATAGTTAAATTATTTTCTATCATTCTGATGTGATATTGCTGAATTTCAGCCTTTAAGAGGTTAAGCATTTTTTCTTCTTCACTTTGGAATTTTCCCTTCAAATTGTGCGTTAAAAAAACGTCTTCGCTGGGAATAAAAAAGCCGGTTTCTTGCTTTCCGTCAAACTGCAAAAAATATTTCCCCATAGAAATTTGATACAGAGGTTCACTAAAATTTACAACACATCCTAATGTATCGGTCTTTGAAAAATACGAATTTCCAAAAGCAATATAAGGCTTGTCAAAGTTCAAAAAATCCAAAACCGTAGGTGTAATATCCGTCTGACAAAATAGTTTGTCCGAAACTTTTTGTATTCCACCTTGCTGATAAAATAAAATAGGCACTTTAAACACGTTTCTATCGGTTGTATATTCGCTACTCAACGCTTGATTCGTATGGTCAGCAGTAATGACAAAAAGCGTGTTTTCAAACCACGAATATTTTTTCATAGCGTTAAAGAAATTGCGGATTGCGTTGTCGGTGTACTGAATGCACTTTGTTATCGGCTGGGGACCTTCTTTAAAACGTTCTTTATATTTTTCAGGGATTCTAAACGGATTGTGCGAAGTTGCAGTAAAACATGCCGTGACAAACGGTTGCGGAATCTCACCCATACTTTTAGCATAATACTGCAAAAATTCTTCGTCCCAAATTGCCCAATGACCGTCAAAATCGTTCATCGCATTAAAAGCCGTGTCGCCACAATACTCCGTCATGCCAAAATAATTATCAAAGCCCGCAAGATTGGCAAAATGCAAAAAGCCCATACTCCCGTTAGGTGCACCATGATAAAATGCTGAATAGTAACCTTTTGATTTTAAAAGCATTGCAATACTATTAACCTTATTATTAGAATACATTCCCATAAAGAAATGGTCAGTTAAATAGGGAATTCCGGCTAAAATACTCGGCATTGCGTCAATGGATTTTCTACCCGTTGCAAATGAATGTCTAAATGTCAAACCGTTTTGATAAAGCGAATCCAAAAACGGCGTATAACCTTCGTTACCGTTAAAAAAGCCCGAATATTCCTTGCCGAAACTTTCCAAAATCAAAATCACGACGTTCATCGGTTTAAATTCACCTTCGGGTTTAGGGATATGAACCGGTGAATATATTTTTTCTAACTCTCCCCTATCAAAATACTTCGGGTCAGAAAAAGCAATATCCCCTGAGGTGCGGAGAATGCAATAAGGCGTATTTAATACGATTGCTGATTCGTTGCTTTTTTTGATGTACTCGTTAGCGTTGTTCATATTCATCGGACGATGGTCTGCGTCAATAAAAAAACTGCCGCGAACGCCTGCCAAAAAGAAATAAATAAACAGCAACGTCAAAGGCAAAACTTTCAAACTATATTTTTTTATTGAAAAATCCTCCTTCGTTACTTTCGGATTATAATAGAATTTAACAAGCAAAAAAATTAAAACCGCCGCCGCAAGTGTCAAATACCAATAATCAAAAAGTCCTTTGAAAAAAATTCCGAAAAGATTATTTTCGTTAGAAAACTCCTTGAAAAACGAAAAGTTAGTGCGCCGGGCATTAAACGGGAAAAACGCCGCATCAAATATATTCGCAAAAATGCCGAGCGAAACCGGAATAATGAAAAACCATTTCGCAATATTTCTGTACGTTTCGTTAAAAGCGAACTTAAACGGCAAAATCATCATCACCAAACTTACGACCGTCAGATAAAAAAGTGCGGCAAAATCGTATTTTATTCCACCTTGGAAAAGCGTCAAATAATGCGAAAAATTGATTTCACCATAAATATTTTGATTAGCAATTACAAAAATCACCCTACAAATAAAAAACAAAGCAAACGCGGTAAAAAAATTTACCGCGTATTGCATAATCGGAAGTTGTAATATTTTTTTTAATGTCATTTCTCTTTTTCTCCTCTCCTACATCGGCACGGCGATACTTATTACCTTATATGGTCTGCCGTGTTCGTCGGTTATCAACGTAAATGTCTCTTTATAAAGCGTTTCGCCGCGTGTAAATTTTCTTGTCTTCTTAAC
>JAEEGL017227369.1_pt1 | contig 19657 bp, 7 predicted proteins | sample 9134231 | NCBI WGS metagenome assembly JAEEGL01 (sample SAMN16246548, study PRJNA631951) | gut metagenome | biome: gut microbiome; feature: rumen; material: fiber-attached | host: Bos | place: Iran: Karaj | collected 2018-10 | reverse complement strand
ATGGCGCCACATGCTTTTTTCTTTACGCGCGCGTTAATATCGTGATTCCCTCTTCCACAAGGGCTATTACGAGGCTGACCTCATCTACAGCCACTTTAATGTGGGCAACACCAAGATTCCGTTCGGCATCTACTCTGCCGTCAAGGACCGCCGCCTGCAGGGTGACCTCATCGCCCTGGGGGGCAAATATGGTTACTCCTGGATCCTCTCCCGCACTTGGCGCATCGAAGCTGAGGCCGGCGTTGCCGTCGGCTATGCCTGGTTCAAGGAGTACGACTGTGATCATTGCGGCACCTACTACGGCAAGGGTGACCGCATTTTCCTCCTGCCCCAGTTGGGCGTCAACGTTGTGTATATCATCAATTGAATAAAATAGTAACAAATAAAAAACTTTCGAAAGTATGAAGAAGAATTTTAAGTATGCTTTGTTAGGTGCGATAGCACTGACGGGCGCAGTTTCATTTTCCGCTTGTTCGTCAAGCGACGAGGTGATTGACAATCCGGACTACAATCCGGAGGATAACTCTGTTAAGACGCAATTCTCCATTGCATTCCCAAGTGAAATAGCAGGGGCTGCCACTCGTCAGACAGCTAATATTGTACAAGAAGGCGCTAATATAGATCTTACAAAATTTCGTGGTATTTCGAATATTGTGTTGATTCCGTATGCTAGTGCTACTGATCGATCAAAACGACTTGGCAATGCCATTACTTTTAGTTCAATGATTAAGCCAACTGTGGCGACTAGTACAAATGCTATACCTTCAGGTAATAATTTAGTAGCAAAGTCAACATCGGTGCTTTACAAAGACGTTACCATTCCACTTGGTACTTCTGGTTTCTTGTTTTATGGAGAGGCTTCAGGCACAACTAATGATGCAGCGACAGGATCTATCGTTGAGGCAAATGTCAGTGATAATACTAAACAAGCCTCAGATTTCACATTTGCCCTTCAACAAATAAAAAACAGTGAGTCTGCTATTGATAAAGCCAATAGTGATAAAATAATTGCTTATCTTACTCAGATTGCTGCTGCTCACGATGCAACCGATGCTGCTATCACATGGGCAGGTTGTGCAAATGTTGCAAATAACACAGCAGAATGGTATAATGCAGGTTTAGGAGATCTTTATACGATGTTTGTTAATAATCATGCAGGATCTACAGCCACAGTAAAAGGTTTGGTGCAATATTTGTATTCTAGCGTATATCCTTATGATGATAAAGTATCAAAGGCTATTAAAACTGCGATAACAACTACTTATGCAAAAGCAGATGATACAGATCAATCTAAATTGGTTTTTTTAGATGCACTTGGATCAGATTATCCCAAGGATAACAATTTGCCTGATGGAGCAGCAGCGATGACATGGACCAGTGCAAGCCCTGCCGTTCCTTCAATGGTTTATACGGGTAGTACTACAGACCTTAATGCAGGTAACATGGTTGATTATACATATCCTGCATCATTATATTATATGGTTAACAGTAAGGTAAAGACTGCTCAAGCATCCAAAGCTGATAGTTATAATACAACAAATGATTGGGATGCAATTCTTGCTGGATATCCTGGCACTTCGGTCGGACCTTCAACAAAGTCTGTTGCTATCGAATCTCCTATTGAATATGCTGTAGCCCGTTTGGATGTTGGTATTTATGCTTCATCTGAAACATTGTATGATGCAGAGGGTGTAGCTGTGACAGTCGGCGAGAACACGTTCCCTGTAACTGGTGTTATAGTGGGTGGTCAGCCTGTCTCAGTTAATTATTTGTTTACACCTGCTGATAATAGTGGTGGTAGAACTATTTACGACAATACAATGAATTCAACTTTCTATGCAAAATACAGTGCTACTGAGGTAGGTGTTCAAAATCATACTTTGGTACTTGAGACTTATAAAAATCAAACTGTGAACGTGATAATTGAATTGGAGAATAAGTCTGGAAAAGCATTTGTTGGAAAGACGGGTATTATACCAAATAATACAAAGTTCTACCTTGCTGCAGTATTAAATCCTGCAGCTACTACAGGTGTAACAAATAGTAATAATTTGGATCAGGTCTTCAAGCAGGATTATACTACAACTGCTATTCTTAAGATTGCCCAAGGTTCTTTAGGAACTGCGAATGACACAGGCTTGGGCGCAGCATATAACGTAATTCCTGACCTTCGTACTACTCAGATGGAATTGGGTTTGAGTGTAGATTTGTCCTGGAAGCCCGGAATAATATTTAGAATAGATATTTAATTGAGAGTTAGAAGTATTATAGAGAATCTTTTAGCGGGGACGACCTTTGTGGTTGTCTTCGCAGGATGCTCTATGATCGATGAGAATCAGGACGATTGCGGTGTACAGGCAGAAATAAACTATGAGTTGCAGCTCATGACGACCCTTACCGCTGAACTTCACCTCCAATTGGAGACAGAGAAAGAGGGGCAACTTTTTTATGCTTTGAGAGATTATCTGAAAAATATCTTCTCTGATTTTGCCCATGACGTGGATCTCTCTTTCTATGATGTTGTCGGTGACTCCACACGTCTGCGGCATGAAAAGCATATTGTTGATGCCAATCAGGTCAGTTATACCTTGAACCTGCCGATGCGCGATTATATGCATCTGGCCGCAGCGAATCTCGTGGATAACCATTTGGTGGGCCTCGTCAATGATGGGCTTTGCCATCCTTCGATGCTTCAGCAGGCAGCCGGAGACACCATTGACTCACATGACACAGGCCTTTTCACAGCCCGCTTGCCAATGAAAGTGCTTGGAGGCGTGAACCAGAACTTCGACGTCAGGCTCTATATGGCTAACTGTGCTGTATGTCTGATCATCGACACCCAGGGGCATGATGCCAGTCTGGTAAAGGTCTATTCCACGGGTTTTGCCACAGACTTCAATATCTGTGACAGTGTCTTTAAGTATAGCAGTCGTCCTCCGGTGGTGCGAACCCAGATGCTGAACCCCGGTGGAGGTGAGATTGCTTTCTGCTCTGTCAACTTCCCCTCGCGAGTTCCATCTGTTCCCCAGCGTGATGATGAATCGCTTTGGGAATTCCGCGTTTATGCGCCACAATTTGATTTTGTCAAAACCCGTGATAACGTTCCACAAACAGAGACAGTCCTCTCTGTGAGGGAGCCTATTAATGCGGGAAAGTTGAAAATTATCAGATGTTCGTTGCTTGACGACGGTAGCGTGACGACTAAAGCTCCAGAGGTGGGTGTCAGTGTGACCCTTGACTGGAAGGAGGGTAATGTCTATAATCCTGAGATATGACGAAACGAACAGACTATCATCAATTCCGGCGGTATGGGCTGCCGATGCTGCTGACATGTTGGATGTTGGTCATGGTGTCGTGTGCCTCCGACGATGTCTCTTCAGGGGCAGACGGTCAGGAATCAGTGGAAGTCAGTCTGGCCTTTAACGTTTCTACCAATAGAGATGCTACTCGTATGACAGAGACGGTGACTCAGCAGGCAAATTCCTATCGAGGCATCCAGGATTTTTATCTGTTTCCTTTCAATGTCGCGGGTGTTATTGGATTAGACAAAACTTCTCTGTCTGGTAATGTTTTTGCTCCGAGCCGGGTATCTGGCACGCTCCATTATATGGATAGCCATGCCCTTGACATACGATACGGGACAACTTCGTTCCTTTGTTATGCAAGAGCAAAAGAGGAGAGTCATGACAAATTTGTAAATGGTTCTATTGTGGCAATCATTCCTGTCGGGAAGCCTAATACATCGTCCATATCTTTCGCACCGGAGCCAATAAATACAGGAACTGCTGTCCATGACAAAGCAACAGCCATTGCCGCCTATCTGACAGCTATTGCCAAGGCTTTTAAAGATGCGGGGAAAAAGGACTTATATTTCCAATTTATCAACAATGGCCATCCTGTGGCCTGCTCCAGCACAAATGTGACGAAACTGGCAGGCTGGGCAGAGTCGAAAGGCATTACCCTTCCGACACTAACCGAAGAAGAAACTTCAGCCATTAGCGGCTATCCTGCCAACATCCTTCTCCCCGACGGTGCTGCTGTGGTGAAGTGGAATGAAACGATTGATCAGTTTGATCCGCAGACAGAGACCACTACGGAGGTCAATATCAACAATCTGAATCGTTTCATCTATCCTGCAGAGTTGTACTACTATTCCAATAGTCGTATCAAGACCTCTACCAAATATCAGGTGGAAAATTATTCGGAGCAGGATTGGACGAAGGTGTTGGCTGAATATGAGACGGACGACGGTATCATTCGCCCCAGTACCAGATCGGTGGCCATCAAGGATCCTCTGTCATACGCTGTCGGCTGTCTGCAGATAGGTCTGGTGGTGAATAGCACCCTGGCAGACGCCGATGGTACAACAATCACACTCTCTGCAGGGAACAATAACGGTACAGCCGCTACCTTCCCCCTGACGGCCGTCTTCGTCAGCGGCCAGCATGGACAAATGTTTGACTTCACGGCCGCCAAGGATGACAACAACGAACTGATCATATACGACAATCAGATTACGGGCATGTCAATGGGGACTGCTGTATCGGCTTCTCCTGAGACGGCAATGCCGACGATATATAACAATACATTGGTGTTTCAGACTAAGGACGGAGAAAACGTGCGTTTTGCCTTAGAGTTTGAAAACAACAGTGGTCAGGACTTCATGGGTGCTGATGGTATCGTATTCAAAGGTACAAAGTTCTATATGGTAGGTTCCATCGAGGTGCCAATCGGTCAGACGGACGACTGGAAGAAACGTGCCTTTACGAAGGCCTATACCACCCAGGGAACAGTGCGTATCAGCAGTCTCAAGCAGGCCCATACATATCTTCCTGATCTGCTTGATCCTCGGCTGGAGATTGGTGTCAAACTGATTCCCAACTGGATACTGTCCACACCAACCAATGTACCGCTGTAAAAAGGGAATAATGAAAAGGTAATAGTGATGATTAAGAACATAGACCGATGGATGCTCCTGCTGCTGGCTTTGCTCCTGACAGCGTGCCAAGGCAGCGACGAGGACAATAGCAGTCCAGATGACTGCTATCTCGACATCTATGTCTATGCGCCAGACCGTCCCATCGTTACTCGTAGCGACGTAGGCGAGATACCACCATCTAATGATGCTGAGAAAAAGGTCAACACCCTTCAGGTATGGGTGTTTAAGAGCAATGGTGGAGCCAAGGTGGGCTATTTGAATGATACGAAGCCCACATACCTGAACGAGACGAATCAGCAGAAGTATCGGATGAAGGTGGCAAAGGAGTTCGCAGACCATCCTGAGGCGGTGGATGTCTATGTCGTGGCTAATGCGGAAACATGTGGACTGGATCTCAGTGAGAGTAGTACTCGAAAGACGCTTGACGATGCGGTCATCGGCAAAGATTCACCTGTGGAAGGCGAATGCTATTTTAGCCCAGCAGAAAAGCAATCCTCAGTTCCTTCAAAAGGCCTTCCCATGTCTGCCATTTTAAAGAACCAGTCCATCTCTGGCTCGTTCCCCGCTCTGCGCATTGGCTCAGAGACAGAGATGACCACTTTAAAACTCACTCGTGCCGTGTCGAAGCTCCGTTTTGTGCTTTGCCGTAAGGATGATACAGATGCTACTAAGCAATTGCAGACAATCAACACTATCGAGTTGAATGGTGGTCAGATCCCGCTACAGACATTCCTTATGCCAGGAACGACGGGCTATACCAATTTCAAGTCGGACAAGACTGATAAGATATCATATTTAACCGCTCCACTTCTTCCGAATGACACAGACATTCCAAAAGTAGAAGATCCCTTGGTCTATGCCTACGAGACTCAGACGGCGCAAGAATATGAAGAACTGATAAATGATGCAGTTTCAAAAGGAAAACTCAATCAACTTGGCCTGACCTACCTGCGTGAAAGTGACCTCCAGTTAAAGGGGAATATCAACTATACGTACAGGGATGGTAGTACTGACAATACTGTGGATACAGAGTTTTCCATGGCCGCTCCCGGTGACTTCCTGCGTAATCACTCCTGGATCATCTATATCTTTTACATGGATACTAAGATCCATGTGCAGGTGGTGACAGATATTGGCATGAGGTCATGGATCCCAGATGGGAGGGATGAAAGTGTGATAGTGCATAACTGGTAACAAAAGGAGATGTGACAATGAGATATTATAATATATATATAATAGGTGTAATGCTTAGTTTGGGCTTGTTGCTCACGCTGAGTGGTTGCTCTTCTGGCCATGATGATACCGGAGATCTTCCGGAACAACCTGGACAACCTGGGAATCCTGATCAGCCGGAACAGCCTGGCTCCCGGGAACTGCGCTTGTCGCTCGGCTCCCAGCCCTATAGGGGTACCCGTGCAGCGGGCGATCTCCCCACCGGCTTTGAACTGTACAACCATGATCAGGCCTTGGCACCAATCACACAGATCCAGACGTACTTCACCTATCAGGATGGTGAAAGCGGCTGGAAATATGTGCCTACGGCCTTCACCTATCAGAAGACGGCTGGGGGTGACGATACTTGGACCTCCACGGTTGCCCTCAAAGACGGACAGTATTATCTTTATGGTTTTATGCCGAAGGATAATATGGGTAGCAGTGTGACGATTACAGCTCCGGGTGGGGGTACTTTCACCGATGGAGCAGTCCTGACATTTAAGGATCTGAACGTCGTGTCACCCGATGACATTTGTATCATCGTTGGGGCTAAGGGCTATGCTACAGAAAAACCAGACATGAGTGCCCGTTTGGGCCAATTTGGCTATCATACTAATGATGGCGATAACCTCTTCCTGCTCGTTGACCATCTGTTTGCTGGTTTGAAATTCAACATACGTCTGGGTGAGGCTTACAGTCAGTTGCGCGGAATCAAGGTGACAAACATCAAGCTGGTGCCTGATAATGGCGGTACCGATGTCATCGAATCAGTGACTGCTACTATAACTGTCAATAGTTCTGGCATGAATCCGCCGGTATTCTCCGAATTCAAGTACGGCACGAATCCCAAGCCGGCCCAGCTCTTTGATGGCGAGAAGGAACTGACGACAACAGGCGTGGAGTTCTTAGGCTGTCTCTGCCCCACCACGAATACGAAATTCTCATTAGAGTTTACATACGATGTTTATGACAGTAAAGGTAATCTGATTCGTAAGGGTGAAACGGCTCGGAATGCCATTACGCTTCAGTACAATATGGTGTCTGGACAGATTCACACTGTGAACATGACGGTGCTGCCCACATATATCTATATGTTGTCTGATCCGGATCTGGACAATCCGACGTTTGTTGTAGAATAAAGATTTGAAGAGTTGAAGACGAGATATATCATAGTAAGCATGCTGATGGTTTTGACCGTGATGTCGGTCAGAGCCCAGATCAGGATTGGCGGCAACGTGTATGGCGGCGGAAACCATGCTGAAGTGAAGGGCAGCACGAAGGTGACGGTGCTGAATGGAGACATTGGTGCCGTGATGGATCCTGACGCAAAACGTCCATTGGATGACCCACAGGGTAAGGTGTACGGTGGTGCCCGTATGGCCAACGTAGGCGGAAGTTCCTTCGTTCATATCGATGGCGAGCATGCCAGCGGTTATATCCTGATTAATCAAGTCTTTGGCGGTAATGATATTGCCGGAACTATCGGTACTGCAGCAGCCGTGGGAGAACAGATTCCTTCAGAGCTGAAAGCAGTGAAGTCTTCTATGCCATCTCCTCTGCCAGAAGGGGAAACAGAAGAATATTATAATGCCGTTGATAACACTTTCAACAGCTATGTGCGCATCAGCACGAAGGCAACTTCGGAGCATTATACTGAGCAAGAAATAACCGCTGCATCAACAGACCCAGAGGATCCTGCTTACGGTAAGACAACAAACGACGTGAAGCCAGATCCTACTGCCAAGAAAGTATATATCGGACAGCTCTTCGGTGGTGGTAATGGTGACTTTGACTACGAACAGACAGCAAGCACGAAACCAGGAAAGGTGATACATACTATTTATAACTGGAGTGACGAGAATCATGAGCACCCTATTGCACAGGTTGAAACCGACGAGGGTGAGGTAGGCTTCCAACTCCCTGAACAGGACAAGGCCTATCTTGAAATCAAGGGCGGCTCTATCGTCTATGGCTATGGCGGTGGTAACAATGCTACTGTGAAGAAGCAGAATATCATCCACATCGACAACCCCAGTGCGGTGGTGAACCATATTCTGGTGGATGCCAACGGCAATGAGGGTAATGCTTCGACTTATGCAACCTATGAGACCAATAAGACCAATGGGACTAATGAACTTCCTGCTGGCTACACCGACCTACTGACAGAAGTCCGCTTCAAAGAGATGGGTATCAACACCACCTTCTCACAGCCAAGCAGTGGCGCTTATCAGATAGGCCGTTTCTTTGGTGGTAACAACAAGGCCGAGATGTCCATCCGTCCTACGTGGAACCTGCTCGCTGGCAAGGTGCGTAACCTCTACAGTGGCGGTAACAAAGGCTCTATGACCTCTCCCGAGGGCTTGCTGCTTGAAATCAAAGACTACTCCAGCCTCATCGTCGACAACCTCTATGGCGGCTGCCGTATGGCCGACGTGAAACCTACGCAGAATGGCGAATACGTCCCATGTTCTAACCTGCGAGGCTACCACTTCCCGAACGAATTGTCGGCACGTGTGCTGGTAAAAGGAGGACATATCAATAACGTTTATGGCGGTAACGACGTGACAGGTACTGTCTATGGTGGTAATGGCATCGGCATCTATACCACTGTCTATGGTGACGTCTATGGCGGCGGTAATGGTGCTTATCCTTATACAGATAATGATGAGCTGCCGAATGACTCTCCCTATGGTGACTTCTACTTTGAGGGTGGTAACAACCCTATGACAGCTCTTAAAGCCTTCCGACCAAATGCAGAACAGGTGTCTCTTCATTTGTTGGGAGAATCTGCTGAGAATCCTACCGTTATCCATGGCTCTGTGTTTGTCGGTGGTAACTGCGCTTCGCTGAGTGTCAAGAAGAGTCAACCATTGGTAGAATTGAAGATTGGTTCTCACGTCATTGCCGACAATGTTTATCTCGGTAACAACGGTGAGGGTATGATTGACAAGTCCTACCTGCAGAAATATGCAGAAGAAGGCTTTATCTCAAGTCGCTTGACCGACCACGTTGTGTTTGGCCAATATATGGACGCTGTTGCCATGACGTTGATGCCCCGTGTCGTTTTCGACAGCAGGGATAACGGAGATCTAAACAACTATGAAGACTACTCCAGCTTTATAGGTTCGTTCTTCTGTGGTGGTAATGTTGGTAGTATGGCTATCCCAGGCAAGATGACCTTTAACATCAATCACGGTCTGAATATCTATAATAAGTTTGTGGGTGGCTGTAACAATGCCGATATCGCTGCTCAAGCCGGACTGAATGCAGCCTACAATGGTGGTGTCATCGGTTCTCCAGAAGAACGCGACAATTATACTGACGCCTCTGGCAACATCAAGGATCGTCTGGAAATCAACTTCCGGAACATGACTCTTGTGCCCTTGCGATGGAATAACACTTTTACAAAGATTGAAGAAACCGACCTTAAGGACGGAAAGTTGATAAAAGGCAGAGAGTATTACACGTCCAATCTGCGGGATACCAAGTTTATTGCTAAAGGAGACGAGTCGGTTGCCCTCAATGCTGCAGATAAGTACTATAAGATGACGGTTGTCGGCAACGAATTCGAATGGAATACCGGACAATATTCTACCGATGAGGATGAGTTTGTCAGGGTTGAAAACGTTGACGTGGATGCTAACACCCGCTTTTTATATACTAACATCTATGGCGGTTGCTATAACAGCGGTCACGTAAATGGCAATATCGTCATCAATATCAATGATGATGTCTTGAAGAAAGATGAAATCTTCGGTAAAGGAAACAGTACTGTCTATAGCCGTCCTAAACCTGGCGTAGTTTTTGATAACCAGCGTGAGGACGTGATGGCCTCCGCCTTGTCGGTTTTCGGTGCCGGGCATGGTGCTGATACAGATATATGGGGTAGCACTACCATTAACCACAACAAGGGCTATGCCTTCCAGTTGTTCGGAGGTGGTGAGCAGGGGGCAGTAGGTAAGAAACAGTTAAACTCTGAAGGCAAGCCAGTCCTTGATGGAAATGGTAATTTTATTTACACCTTCGATCCCCAATACAGTACTACAGTGAATCTTAATGGTACCACGACAATATACTCTAATGACGGTACTGTTGAGAATCTGACAGAAGCAGAATATCTATATGGTGGTGGTAACGAAGGTATCATAGCAGGCAATACCCTTGTGAACGTCGGTAATGGACGTATCTATGACGCCTTTGGTGGTTCCAGTGATGCCGATATCCTCGGCCATGCAGAGGTGTATGTCGGCCGCCAGCCTAACGGCAGTGGTGGCTACAAAGACGGCTTCCCGTGGATTATAGATAATGTCTATGGCGGTAATGACTTTGGTGGCACTATCCATGGCGCTTACGAGGACAGTTATAACTTCGAGACTCGTCTGCGTGACTATGCTACCGATAAGACTCAGATACATGGCTACAAGGCTGGTGCGATTCCTGATGTCTTGAAGTCATCATCGTATGTGGAATACCTGCAGGGGCATGTCGGTTCTATCTTCGGTGGCAGTTATGGTTCCTACGACTATACAAATATTGAACTTTACGGCATAGGCGTAGCCATGCCTCAACAGCATAGTGCCTATGTGAATATCCGTCCGAAAGACCATACACAGAATCATATCGTCCATGTCTATGGTGCTGGTACTGGTCACCCTGGCAACAGAGATGACGACGGTGCTCAGGATCGTAGTTATGTGCTCGTCGATATTCCTGACGGCATGACGAATTTTGGTAATACAGAGGTCTTCGGTGCCGGTAGTTATAATGGTCTTGGTATGGGCTATACCCCAGCAGAAACCTTTACAGAAAATTTCAACCTTGACGAGGCCTCCGCTGTCATCGACCTGTTACGTGGACGCATCCAAAACGCGTATGGCGGCAGCTATCAGGAAGGTATCACCCGTCGTACCGTGGTGAATGTTCCAAAGGAGTCCAGCATACAGATTGACAATATCTTCGGTGGTGCATACGGTGTTCAGATTCTGCCACCTTGTGATGTATATGAGACACAGGTGAACTATAACAATATCAGCGAGAAGGCACAAGTGTTCGGTGCTATCTATGGTGGTAACAACAACGAGCGCCGTTCGCTCTTCACACAGGTAAATATCTCATCTCCAGTATATAGCAACAAGGAGAAAGACTATACGGGTACGGTTTATGGTGCTGGTCGTGGTATCGACACCTGGTCGGAGCATACCGAAGTGAACCTCCTCAGTGGTGCCAGAGTGTATAATGTATTTGGTGGCGGTGAGATGGGTCACGTGCTTAACTCTGCCAGTGTACAGGCCTACATGAACCTCTATAAAGATGGACCTTCGCCACAGATTTCTCAGCAAGATGACTACTGGAAAACTCATAAATCCGATTTGACAGCAGGAGGTGATACCCAGACAGCTGCCGCGACACGTTGGAAGCAAGACTGGAAAAATGCCTGGACATTGGGCAGCTATTATGAGCCGGGAGTTTCAAATGAAGAGACTACGGAAACTGCTTATTCAAAATATGCCACCAACTCTGCTACTAACCTCGATCATTTTAGTAATCGTGCGGAGCTGGACGATAAGACCGCAACTCAGTTGGACGGCAGAAAGAAATTTAATACCAATGTCATCATCAATAAGGGGGCTGTCGTAGAAGGCTATGCATACGGCGGTGGCTTGGGCGATGCTTCTGTGGCACAGACAGGTGACATCTATGGTAGCACCTATATCACGGTTCTTGGCGGTGAGGTCAAGAAGGATGTCTATGCCGGTGGACGTGCCGGAGGTGTTGATAACCTCTTTGGCGCAACAGACTTTGCAGTTAGCAGCAACAAGTTCGTCGCTACTGCCAACGCCTATATCCAAGGTGGTACAGCCCGTAACGTCTATGGTGGTGGTTACGAGGGACACGTAGGTCATCATGAGGGCGATATCATGACGACTACTATTGGTGACCGTCCCGCAGAGGCATACGTGGTAATCGGTAAAAAAGGCACTGACACCTTCGATGGTGGTGCTCCTGCCATCACCCGTAATGTATATGGCGGTGGCGAAGGCGGTTCGGTATATGGCTCTTCTGAAGTTACTGTCAACAACGGTTACATCGGTTATCGCTACAAGAATACTGGTACTACTGAGACACCAAAGTACGAATATATCGAGGAACTCAACGACCAGAAGCCTGGCGACCTTGAACTCTCAGGAAACGTTTTCGGTGGCGGTTATGTAGTCAACAGTTACGTTGACAGCACCACTGTCAATATGTATGGCGGTACCATCCGCGGCAGCCTCTATGGTGGTGGCGAGATTGGTCCTATCGGACGTGGTACTGTAAGATATAAAGATAACTACAACACAGGACAGGTGAATCAGAATGCCCGTATCTTCAGGGCAGGTACTACCAACGTTAATATGTTTGACGGTCTCGTGAAACGCAATGTCTTCGGAGGTGGCCGAGGTAAGGACAGTTGGGGCGGCGATGGTACCATGTATATGGATCCTGCTGTCGTTGCTACGCTTGATTTGAAGTGTAAGGGCTTCGTCTTCGGCCAGACTCACGTCAACATCCACGGTGGTGAGATCGGTACCGACGAGGGTATGGCCTACGGCTATGGTAATGTCTTCGGCGGTGGCGATGAAGGTTCGGTATATAGTGCCTATACGGACAAGAAAGGCGTGCTGCATGTCGGCCAGAAGTCGGGAAATAGATATGACAAGGATAAGGAGGGCTACTACTATGATGGAGGCAGCCTTACCGAGGACTGCAAGGTAGTTGTAGAGCCTTATACTCAGGCGTTTGTGGATATCGGCGTCGGTGGTACTTCATATAAGAAAGGTGACTATGTGCTTACCTCAGACCTGAATAAGTTGAAGGGTAAGAATTCTGAAACTGGCGCGTGGGAAAGCACAGAATGGGAAAGTCTTGATTCCCGTGGTATCATCATCCACAATGCTGTCTTTGCCGGTGGTAACATTGCTGCGGGTAGTAGTACGCAGAATGCCAACGAAAAGACCGTATTTGGTAATGCTACGGCATCTATCCATGATGTCTATAACCGTGACCTCATCACTATCGGAACAGGTCATACCGGTGGTCTGTATGGTGATGGTAACCTGACCTTCGTCGATGGCTACCGCGAGTTGAATATCACCAACTACGGTACCGACTATCAACATATCAGTAAACAACTGACTTACGATCAATATAAGGTTCTTCCAGCGCGTGAGCAAGCCTATTATGAGTTGAAGTATAAGTGTTTGACAGCATGTACAGACATTGATGGCACTACCTACTCCGTTGGATCTAACCTTCCAATGGACGAATTGTTGGCACAGTTCACTAAAGCCGATGGTACTTCTGTACAGGACGGAACTACTGACATTATCATCACTCAAGATGGCAAAAAGGTTCCAAACCCTGATTATTGGCAGGAGAATGGTGTCGTATCCGTCTATGCCGGACGTATCATGAATACCATCCAGCGTGCTGACTTCTGCGGCGTCTTCGGTAGCCGTATGGTGATGAAGGGTGCTCAGGACCGTGTGCCTGAGGAGGCAGACTACACCAATTACACCATCAACCGTGTACGTGAGGTATCGCTGAACAAGATGGATACGCCCGCTGGCGATACAGACAATGACAACAAGATGCACGGCAACTACTTCGGTATCTATAGCGTCGTGAATTATCTCGGTGCCCTGACCAGTGACGTTACGTTCGATGAGGTCAGAACGACTGAAAATAAAGATGCTACTAAATACAAATCTAAAGTTACTATCGATGGTGCCGACTATCCATACGAAACTGCTACCTACTATCAATGGAAGCAGGCCCACATAGGCGATCGTACCCGTAACAATGGTAGCTGTCATAACCAGCTGGCATTGGCATCAGGCGTATTTCTGGAGCTGACGAGTGAGGAGAAGACTGGTAATACGGTTGATACGAAGGAATGGGGACCCATCACGGGTGTCGTAGAACTCGACCTTATCAATGTGCAGCCTGGCATGGGTGGTGGCTTCGTATATGCGAAGAACATCCATGGTGTGCGTAGTGCTGCAACTAATCCACTCCCACCACTGACAACATACAACACTGGCGCTGCCAGCCAGAAGAACTATAAGTATGATACGACTGATGCTGCGTATAGCGATAATAAGGGTCAATATCAATGGGAGACCTCCGGTAACTTCATCCACAGCACGCAGACTATCATCGATGACTGTTATAATATCAGCAACAGGTATTATGGTGATGGTAAGGTGCCTGCCCACTATTGGTATATTGCCGGTTCTGTCTATGTCTATGACCAGTATATCTCAGCCTACACTGGTTCACCTAACGCATACAGTGAGACTGTAGAGATTCCTATCTCTATCAGTGCTGCTTCTAATGGCACTATGACACTGTTGGATGTGCAGCCAAACTACTATGCATACTATAAGGATGCAAGCACACCACTTTCTGGTGACCAGAAACTGATTATCAATGATGTCACCTATCAGTTGAATGATCCTATTACTTATTGGGAATGGAAGAAACTGTCAGCTTCACAGCAGAAACTGTTTGTCAGCGACACATATGTCCTGAAAGACAGTTGTTACCTCAACAACCAATACTATCCTGCCGGCTATGTGATGCTGCCTGCAGAGTATACCACTCTCAAGACACATGCTGTTAACCGTGAGATTGACGGTAAGGAGGTGCTGGCTGTCAAGAAGGCAACCAAGGATGCCGATGGCAACCCAGTTGTCGAGAAAGACAAGAACAACAATGAAGTGTATGTAGGCTTCTATGATGCCTTCCGCTCATCGAATAATCTGAGCCACGATATGGGTTACCAGCTTACCTATAACGTGACGAACCCAGGCGTTTGGAATAAGTGGTACACGAAACTGGCAGGGAATGGAAAGATAACACTTGAGGCTTACGACAAATTGTCTGCCAGCGACAAGGCTAATTACACAGACGGCCCAACCTATAGTCCTACGACGAGCGGTCTCTATGGTCAGCAAGCCTATGATGTCAATGCGATTATTCCAGAGAAGACATATAATGATTATCAGAACTTGACTGATAAGCCAACAGATGATCAGGCTGTATTTACAGCGGCTTATCTGGTTACTAAGGAATGCACTTCGAACAATCAGCATTATTATCCAGGTGCACCGGTATCAGCAGAGATACCAGGATGTACTGCAGCTGCTTACGTCAGCACGGCAACCATCCAGCTGTCTCCGACAGAATATATCTATGTCAACGACCTGATGACAGAGGCGCAGAAGAATGAGTATAAGACAAATTATTCTGCATTGGCTACTGATATAGATAATCTGATTAAGCCTGCCTATATCTGTACAACAGCCGGTAAGTATGGTGGTAGCTACTATGTGGCTGGCAGGAACTATCGTGCTCTGGAGGCTTATAGCGCGATGTCCCCGGACGATCGTGAGTACTTTAAGTTCAATTACGATGCGCTTGACCTGCTCATCGACCCAGATTACAGCGGAGCACAAGGTAAGAAGTATCAGTATGATGGTGAGAACTATACTACAAAGGAACAGGCTGCTCAAAATGCTGCAACCTACTCACTGGCTACGCCTCTTGACTATACTGCAACCTACAATGGCACTTCAGATGAGACATCCCATAATGGTATTACGTTGACAAAGGGGCAAGAGTATTCTCGTGCTGAATATGAAAAACTGCCTAACGAGCAGCGTCATTATGCTCCTATTGCGGTGGGAGCAGCTGGCGATACCTACTATGTTGTCAAGGAGGCCTTCATACATGGTGACGTGGCTTACGCTGTCGGCACCACGATTAGCAATACCATATTTAATAGCCTGTCTGAAAGTGACCGGAGTGCTTACATCGCTACACTTACCTTCCCAGCTGGTGAAAATACCTATTATTATTGTCGTGAAGAATATCAGATTGGCGAGAAGGGTGAAGGTGTTACGCCAGCGGTTGCAACAGGAATTACTGGTGCAAGTGGTGGTGGAATTGAAGGCACCACGGTTAAGGTTGGTACCATCATCAATGCAAATTCAGATGGAGCTAATAAGGGTTATGTTGATCTGCCTAACTATCAGAAGAATTTCACCATCCACGGTATTTCTCCTATGGAGACCAGTACGCTGTATGTGGCACGCTTTGCCGACATCAACGACCTCTCGACGGAGAAGATCATCACCGTCATCTATAAGTATGACTATGAGGAGAGCGATGAGACAGGTCTGCATATCACACCTGTCACCGAGCGCCATGTGGTGAACATCCACATCAACTTCAAGAGTGGTGTCCCGACCGTGGAAGACATCAACCCGCCTTCTGTCGTGCTACCTGGTACGGGTATAACCATGCGCGTACCTTCTGTAACACCCGGTGCCTACGAGGTAACAGGCGGTGGATGGGAAATCTTCGAGGATGAAGACGATGCCGAGAGCCATATCAACGGTATGCCTTACACACCTTCTGAAGATCCGCTCTACTGGTATCAGGATGGCTTCTATCTGGCTTACTACGCTAAGACCTACTTGGGTAAGACCTATTCGAACCATGTACCCATCAGCGTGGCCAACTACCACGACCTGAAACGTGTGATGGACGATAAGGAAACCCACCTACATGTCGACTACGACCGTACCCGTCTGAAGCGTGACTCTAAGATTTACATCAACGACTACAGCAAGAGTTCTGAGAATGGCCTCGACCTGTTCAAGGATCTCTATGACTTGAGTCTGCTTACCGCTGAATCAACAGGTGTCACCGATGGTGTCGTTACCGCAGACGGACGTCTCAATGGTCATCATATATTGAATCAGACGAACGGTCCAACAGCAGGTTCTAACCTTCAGTTCATCCTGCGTACGGATATCACACGTAATGATAATCCGGAAACTGCTAATGAATGGACTTCTATCGCATCTGGAGAGAATCCATGCTTCAATGGTTCATTCCATGGCGACGGTCACACCATCAGCGGTCTGGACAACTCGCTGTTCGACAAACTCTGTGGTAATGTCTATAACCTCGGTGTTACCGGTTCGTTCACTGGTGCCGGTATCGCAGAAAGGGGTGATGGCTATGTTGAGAACTGCTGGATAAGCACTTCCAGCACTGCCGCTAAGACAAGTATGCCCGTCTTTGGAACTCCAACCAACTCGGGCGCCTATAAGCAGATTGTGAACAGCTACTATATGGAGGAGGATGATGCTACGAACAAATATACCAACCACACTGGTGCTTCGTATGGCATACCGACTCGCAAGCCTGCTAAGGCCTTCTATAACGGTGAGGTAGCCTACGACCTGAACGGCTTCTATCTCTACAAGCGTTATAACGATGGTGTAGGCACAGCTTCTGGTGTTGACTATAAGTACTTTACGCTCGATGCAAATGGTGATATCCTCAATCCGGAAACGCCTCTCACTGGACATTATGCTGACAAGATGAGTGAGGCATTATGCTCTTCAGGTTATGGCAACATCAAGTATGTCGAGGATCGCTTCGCCGACGGTGACTTCGTCTTCGCTGCAGGAGAAATCCCGACAGCAGAGGATGAGCGCCACTGGGTAGAGACCGTCACTACAGAGACTGCCACTACTATCTCGGATCGCTGGTCGCCCATCTGGCCTGACGACTATCTCTTCTTCGGACAGAAGCTGACATACGGTTGGTCTGCTGAGGCTGCTGAGGCTCATCAGGATGTGCCTACCGCAGTGGTACGCGAGGACGGTCGCCTGTCAACGGGCAGTAACGCTAACCGCGTCTATCGTGCTCCGGCGTACTACCGTTCGAAGACCATGGGCGTGGCACACTTCAACCCGCAGGCATATCTGGCACAATATGAGAAATTGACTACAGAACAGGTTGCAGCTTCAGCAACTCCGCATGAGGCCTATCCGAACATGACGGCTATCGACTTCGCCGGACACGGCAACCAGAATGAAGTGACGGGAACCTATAAGTTGGGCTCCAACGACACATGGTTCTATGAGCCTCTGCTGGATGATGACGGACTGTTGCGTATCCAGAACTGCGACGAGACGCAGAACCTGCTGGCTTATGCGCCTGCTGAGAGTGCTGAGGCCGGCTATGCTAATGCGAAGACTCATGGTGTGCTGAACGATTACTTTACAGAGCCCATCTATGACGAGCACTATGACAACACTAAGGGCTACCGTCTCGTGAGTGAGGCTAAGGCAGCAAGTGTCCATGGTCATCTCGTACAGAGCGACCTGAAGGCTACCAACGACCATCTGCTCGTGGATAAGCAGGACTTCAATGCTCCAGTCGCCTACGACTTCGACAAAGACCACCTGATGTGGTATCAGCGCGTACCCGCTGATAAGGAGTACGTCGACCTGAAGAAGGGCTGGCAGGGTATCAGCCTGCCGTTCACGGCCGAACTGGTGACAACCGACACGAAGGGTGAAATTACCCACTTCTACAGTGGCAGCGACGAGAGTTATAACGGTACAGGCAAGAAGAAAGAGAAGAAAGGCCATGAGTACTGGCTGCGTGAATTTAAAGAAGGTGGCACTACAGAAGGTAATGTTTATAAGGCTGTCTTCAATTATCCTGAAGCAACTGCTGGTAGTAATGCAAAGACTGTTACCAACACCTTCTTGTGGGATTACTACTATCAGAATGTGAATGTCCACAACCAGATGGATATGAACAGTGATAATTACCAGGAGTACTACAGGACCGCTCGCTCCTATAATGGCTATGCTAAGCTGACTGCTGCTACGCCATACATCCTTGGATTGCCGGGCCTGACCTACTATGAGTTCGACCTCAGCGGTAAGTTCCAGGCTGAGAATACGAAAGAAATCGTTCCTCAACTGCTCAAGCAGATTATCACCTTCGCCTCTAATAATGGCGAGCATATCGGTGTCAGCGACGATGAGATGACAGGAAAGGTAGTGACATATAATAATGTTAAGTATATCTTCAAGCCGAACTACCTCAACGAGTCGCTGACGGCAGGAACAAACCATTATACGCTGGTGGCTGAATATGACAGCGACGGTGATACCAAGGCCGACTGCAGCACCTTTGCTAAGGTGCCTGCCACAGGTGATCAGGTGGCTGCCTTCCGTCCGTTCTTCATGTCTGAGGAGGCTTCAAGCGGTACCCGAACCGTCGAACGGATTGACTTTATCCAGACGGAAAGCAATGTCGGTGTCGAAGAGGAACATGGCGATCCGACGGCGGAGGAGCTGAATGGTGGCTTGCGCATCTGGAGCAAGAAGGATAAGATCTATGTGGAATCGACATTGAGCTTTACTGAGGATGTACGTGTCGTGACGCCGGCAGGCATCACGGTGGCATCGTTTGCGGTGAAGCCGGGCAAGACGGTGGAGGTGAAGGCCGACTTCTCTGGCATCTATGTCGTCCATACCCTCGATGGCAAGTATATTAGGAAACTTTCAGTTAAGAAATAAATATAATAAGTGTAATTCGTGAAATTCGTGGTAAAAAATATTATAAACTAAAAAATATGTGGTT
>JAEEGL015211719.1_pt1 | contig 19657 bp, 20 predicted proteins | sample 9134231 | NCBI WGS metagenome assembly JAEEGL01 (sample SAMN16246548, study PRJNA631951) | gut metagenome | biome: gut microbiome; feature: rumen; material: fiber-attached | host: Bos | place: Iran: Karaj | collected 2018-10 | reverse complement strand
GACCGCGAGCAGCGTTCTTGCGAGCGTCACGGCAGGCCTTGCAGCGCTGGGGCTCATTCTGGAAGCCGCGCTCTGCGTAGAATTCCTGCTCACCGGCGCTGAAAACGAACTCATTGCCGCACTCTTTGCAAACTAAGGTCTTGTCTTGGTACATTTTGAATCCTCTCTTTTTTTGCTCTTGCCATTTCGGCTGTATTTGCGTTCAGCTTATGCTGATATCGCCAAGATTAAGGTTCCGCGCCAGCTTTCGCCTGATCCGCTGCACGGCGTTATCGACAGACTTGATATCTTTTCCAAGCCGACTGCCGATTTCCTGATAACTGAGCCCGTCCATATACAGGGAGAAAACAGTATTCTCATATTTTGACAGGCATTCGGATAAGGCTTTGTAAAGTTCTTCCGTGTTCTCTCTGGCTAAAACCACATCCTCGGGGTTGCGATGGAGTTCTTCCAAAACAGCCGACAAACGGGGATCGGATTCTTCTGAGAGCTGCTCGAGGGACATACTGTCATTGAGCGGAAAATGCTTTAAACGGGATGCGGATTTGATGGCAGACAGCAGGCGCATACGGATGCAATGCTCAGCATAGGTACGGAAAGCGGCTCCGTTTGAAGGGTCAAAGCTTCTTACTGCGGAAATCAGGCCAAAAACGCCCTCCTGGGAGAGGTCCTTCCCTTCCCCGCCGAACAGCTTCATCGGACAGGCACAGGCATTGACCAGAGGAAGATACCGTTCTACCAGCGCTTCTTCCGCCAGAGCGTCGCCCCCGGCTGCCAGCTTTTGCAATTCAATATCGCCTAATACTGCGTAATCAAACATATATACTCTATGATATTACCTAAAATTGCAATGTTTATTATAGCGCAAGTTTGTATAAAGTCAATCTTTTTTTCAAATATTGGGACTTGATCAGATCTCCAGCTGCTGCTGTCCCATATACTCTATGCCAAGGTGCTCATAGGCTTTCCTGGTCACACAGCGGCCGCGCGGCGTGCGGGTCAAAAAGCCCTGCTGGAGAAGATAAGGCTCGTACATATCCTCCAGCGTTACTGCTTCTTCATTGATCGTGGCGGCCAGAGTATCCAGACCGACCGGGCCGCCGTCATAAAACTCAATAATGCTGCGCAGCATCCTGCGGTCCAGAGCGTCAAGTCCAAGCGCGTCTACTTCCAGATTCAGCAGCGCCTGGTTGGCGACCTCGCGGGTGATTACGCCGTTGGCGCGCACCATGGCAAAGTCACGCACACGGCGCAGCAGCCGGTTGGCGATTCGCGGCGTGCCGCGGGAGCGGGAGGCGATCTCATAAGCGCCGTCCGGCTCAATGCTGACGCCGAGAATACCGGCCGAACGCTCAATGATCTGCTGCAGCTCATGAGGCGAATAAAGCTCCAGGCGAAGCGCAACGCCGAAGCGGTCGCGCAGCGGCGCCGTCAGCTGGCCGGAGCGGGTCGTCGCGCCGATCAGCGTAAAATGCGGCAGATCCAGGTGGATGGAGTTTGCCGAAGGCCCCTTGCCGATAATGATATCAATGGCGAAGTCCTCCATGGCAGGATAAAGGATCTCCTCATAGGCGCGATTCAAGCGGTGGATCTCATCCACGAACAGGATATCACCCTCGTTGAGGTTTGTCAGCATAGCGACCAGATCGCCGGGCTTTTCGATAGCGGGGCCGGAGGTAATACGCATGTTAACGCCCATCTCGTTGGCGATAACGGCAGCCAGCGTCGTTTTGCCAAGTCCCGGGGGTCCGTGGAGCAGGACGTGGTCCAGAGGCTCACGGCGCATTTTGGCGGCATTGATGAATACTTCCAGATTATCTTTCGCCTTGCGCTGGCCGATATACTCCCGCAGCGTTTTGGGGCGCAGCGAGCCTTCGTTGCTGTCCTCGGGAATGCTGGCAGTCGTGGTGATAATCTCGTCGTTTTCTTCGGTGGAAAAACTGATACTCATCGCATTCTCCTGTTACTTGACCATAGACTTCAGTACGGTCTTAATGATCTGCTCGGTCGTCATTCCGGACAGATCCAGCTTCTTCAGCAGCGGAGCGATCTCCGAACTGCTGTAGCCCAAAACGCCGAGTGCGGTGACTGCATCGTTCACCGTGCTGCTCTCCCCTGTCTGCATGACTGTCGGTACGGAGATTTCTACGTCGCTGCTCTCTTTCCCAATCTTGTCCTTCAGCTCGAGGATCACTCGCTGTGCGATCTTCTTTCCAATGCCGGGCGCCACGGTCAGCGCTTTTTCATTGTTATTCATCACGGCCAGAGCCAGGCCTTCCGGCGTATTGGCCGAAAGGATCGACAGCGCGGCCTTGGGGCCGATGCCGGATACGGAGGTCAGCATTTCAAAACAGCGGCGCTCACTCTTGGTATAAAAACCGTAAAGATCAAAAGCATCTTCTTTCACAGCTTCGGATACGAATAATTTACATTTCTCCCCGGTTTTGATATAGCTCAGGGTATTCAGCGTGGTATTCAGAGCAAAGCCGATGCCGCCGCAGTCAATGACGGCAAGATTCTGCCCGATTTCGGAAACGATACCTTCTATATGGTGGAACATTCCTCGCGCTCTCCTCTGTTCAAAAGTGAGGTCGAACTTCTGGCATGACACAGAGCCAAAGCCACCGCGTCAGCCGCGTCGTCGGGCTTTGGGGCTGCCTTTAAATTGCACAGGCGGCGTACCATGTCCATGACCTGTTTTTTCTCTGCTCTGCCATAGCCGACGACAGCCTGCTTGACCTGCAGCGGCGTATACTCGAAAATGCGAACCCCGGCCTGCTGGCAGGACAGCAGGATCACTCCCCTGCCATGCGCCACGGCAATGCCGGTGGTGATATTGGTGTTGAAAAACAGCTCTTCGATCGAAACCGCATCCGGTTTGAATGCGTCCAGCAGCTGTTTCATATCCTGATAAATCTGATCCAGGCGGCTGGACAGGCTGGTATGCGCAGGCGTCGTGATCACGCCGCACTGCAGCAGACGGTATTGATTTTTTTCCGCATCCAAAACGGCAAAACCGATCGTCGCGATCCCGGGATCGATCCCCAATATCCTCATAATATCACATCCTGACACAATTCTACCATAAAAGAAAAAGCAGGGCAAGCCCTGCTTTTTCGTTCAATATGTCATGCTCTTGGATGAGCCATATTATAAACATCTTTGAGTTGTTTCTTGACAAGCTGTGAATAGACCTGCGTGGAAGAGATGTCTGCATGACCGAGCATTTCCTGGATGGCATGGATATCTGCGCCGTTTTCCAGCAGATGGGCAGCGAAGGAATGACGCAGCGTATGCGGCGTGATTTCCTTATCGATCTTTGCTTTCTTCTGATAGTGCTTGATCAGTTTCCAGAACCCCTGACGAGACATCCGTTCGCCGCCGACGTTGACAAACAGCGCTTCTTCATCCGGCATGGCGATCATCTGAGGACGGACGAGTTCCAGATACTCGGACAAAGCCTTGACCGCTTTCGGGTACATCGGAATAAAACGTTCTTTGTCCCGGCTGTGGCAGCGAATCACTCCCTCGGCCAGATTCACGTCGGAAATGTTCAGGTCGATCAGCTCTGTAACGCGAATTCCCGTCGCATATAGCAGCTCCAGCATGGCACGGTCTCGGTATCCCTTGGCGTCGATACATTCAGGCTGAGCCAGGAGAAGATCGACCTCCTTGCTGCTGAGGATCTGCGGCAGCTTCTGCGTGCTTTTCTCAGGAACAAGTTTTGTCGAAGGATTCCGTTCAATCATTCGATTGAGCGTCAGATAAGAATAAAGGTTTTTCAGCGAGGCGATATTGCGTGAGACTGTGGCTACCGACTTCCCTGCCTGACGCAGATGCTCGATATATTCTGCCAGTTCTTCTTCGCTTGCCTCAGTGATCGGCGATCCGCCGTTACTCTCCTGATAAGCTGCAAACTGATGAATATCGCGCATATAAGAGCTGAGCGTATTTGCAGAAGCCTTTTTCTCGTTCTTCAGAAATGATTCAAACAGTTCAATGCATTCTGAATTCAGCATCGGGGATCACCCCCTTTTCCTTACATACTTCGCCATCAGGCGGCAATTGGTGTTTGAAAACTTTTGAAATTATTTGTTTCTTAAAAAATAATTTTTATGATTAACATAACAACAACGCAGTAACAATATATTACAGATTGAAAGATTTATCAAGCCCTTTTCATAAATTTCTTAAAATTTTTTCATTTTATGTCAACTTTGAAACGCCCCGATATTCGCTGCTTCTACAGCTTGTATCCGGCCGAAAATGAGCTACAAGATGTCGTGACCGTTCTTTACATACATTTTTTGTCGCCAGCGCAAGCATTTGTTATGTTAACCTATTTTCTCGTCCCCCATCTCCCAGCCCGTTTCCTTTTATCTCCCGGATTTTTTATCCACGCACCGCAAAAAGTCCCGATCAAACTGCTCAAAAGAACGCGAAGCAATCCATTCAGACTCATTTTTTCGCTGCTGATCAGAAAACCAATCATCAGAAGCGATGAAGCAAGCACCAGCCACAGCAGCAAAGCCGTCATGATCATCCGGCCTCTGTTTGTACTTTGAAACAAAACCAGACTGGCGGCAAATGACGAAAAACAAACGATTACCGCAGCGGAAATGGAAATCCATTGGCTGCCCAGCTTCATTCTCCCGATCAGCAAGTCTGCCATCAAACTCAGCAATAATGCTGACGCAAGCCAGATCAGCAGTACACCCACAAGCCTTTTTGTCCTTCCCTTTTCAATACTGATATTCATGAAAAACCCCCGACAGCAAGATGTGTTACATCTTATTTGTCGGGGGTGGACTTCATGCCTTTATCAGCGATCCTTTATTTCCGCTTGGTGGCAGCCGCTTCTTCAGCTTCCATTTTCGCCGTCGTGGAGATCGCCCATTTCTTCACCTGGATGCGAACACGGTCCTCACCGGTCTCAAAGGTGATGGTATCTTCCGTGACCTGAACGATCTTGCCGGTGATACCGCCGATCGTAGTGATCTCATCGCCGAGAGAAAGGGCATTGCGCATTTCTTCCGCTTTCTTTTTCTTCTTATTTTCGGGGCGGATGATCAGCAGGTACATCAGACCGAACATCAGGAGAAGCGGGATCAGCATGGTCATCATGCTGCCGGCACCGGGCTGAGCTGCAGCTTCCAAAAAGAGAGTCATTCTTGAATTACCTCCAGTTTCATGGTGTGTTTTATTATACATGGCAAAACGCAGATTTGCAAGAACCTTAGATGCGTTTGTCGAGGATTTCTGAATAATCTGTTCTGAACTGCGTAAAACGGCCTTCGTCCAGGCTGCCCCGGATCCGACGCATCAAATCATTGTAGAAAAACAGGTTATGCATGACGGCCATACGCATGGCAAGCATTTCTTCCGCTTTGAAAAGATGCCGAACGTATGCGCGGGAATAGCGGCGGCAGACCGGACACTGGCAGCTCGGATCGATCGGCTGACTGTCTCTGGCATATTTTTCGTTTTTGATATTGATGATCCCGTTCCATGTGAACAGGTGGCCGTGTCTGCCGTTTCTGGCCGGCATGACACAGTCAAAGAAATCCACGCCGCGCGCAACGCTCTCGATGATGTTGCCCGGCGTGCCGACGCCCATCAGATAGCGAGGTTTATCCTTCGGCATATATTCCTCAACGGCTTCAATGGTATCATACATTTCCTGATGCGTTTCTCCGACGGCCAGGCCGCCGATGGCATAGCCGGGCAGATCAAGAGCAGCGATCTGCTTCATATGGGAAATGCGGATGTCATGGAAGATCGTACCCTGATTGATGCCGAAGAGCATCTGCCCCGGGTTGACTGCGTCTTCCCGGCTGTTATAATCCTGAAGGGCATTCTTGCAGCGTTCCAGCCAGCGGGTTGTCCGGTCACAGGATTTCTGCACATAATCCTTCGGCGAGGGGATCTTGATGCATTCGTCAAAGGCCATCGCAATATCAGAGCCGAGATTGGACTGGATGCGCATGCTCTCCTCCGGCCCCATAAAGATGTGGCGGCCGTCCACATGCGAATTAAACTTCACGCCTTCCTCGGTGATCTTCCTGAGCTGGGCAAGCGAAAAAATCTGGAACCCGCCGCTGTCGGTAAGGATCGGCCCGTCCCAGGTCATAAAGCGGTGCAGACCGCCCATCTCCTTGACCAGATCATCACCGGGACGGACATGAAGATGATAGGTGTTGGACAGTTCGACCTGACAGCCGATCTCTTTCAAATCACGGGCTGACAGCGCGCCTTTGATCGCACCCTGCGTGCCGACGTTCATAAAAACAGGAGTCTGGACCGTTCCGTGCGGCGTTTTAAAGCTGCCGCGGCGCGCGTGTCCTTCCTGCTTTAAAAGCAGATACATATTTGTTCTCCTCCCCTATTCAATCAGCATCGCGTCGCCGAAGGAGAAGAAGCGATAACGTTCGGCGACCGCGGTTCGGTAGGCGTTGAGCACATTCTCTCTGCCTGCCAGCGCGGAGACCAGCATGATCAGCGTGCTCTCGGGCAGGTGGAAATTCGTGATAAGCGCGTCAATGCACTTGAAGCGGTAACCCGGATAGATGAAAATATTCGTCCATCCGCTGCTGGCTTTCATGCTGCCGTCCTCGGCGGCAAAACTTTCAAGCGTACGGCAGGACGTCGTACCGACCGCGATCACCCGCCCGCCCTGTGCTTTCGTCTCATTGATAAGCTGCGCCGTCTCCTCGGGAACGATACAGAATTCCGAGTGCATGTCATGATCCTCGATCTCTTCTTCCTTGACGGGGCGGAAGGTGCCAAGGCCGACATGCAGCGTCACGAAGCCAGTCTTGATGCCTCTGGAACGGATCGTATCAAGCAGCTCCTCCGTAAAATGAAGGCCGGCCGTCGGAGCGGCGGCACTGCCGAGTTCGCGGGAATAAACCGTCTGATACCGCTCGGCGTCCTGCAATTCTTCTTTGATATAGGGAGGCAAGGGCATCTTGCCCAGGCGCTCCAGCACTTCAAGGAAAATGCCTTCATAATGGAATTTCACGATGCGGTTTCCGCCTTCGGCCACAGCCTCTACCTCGGCCGTCAGCTCACCCTCGCCAAACAGGAGCTGGGTTCCCGGCTTGGTCTTTCTTCCCGGACGGCTCAGGCACTCCCAGCGCCCTTCGCCGAGGTCTCTGAGCAGCACAAGCTCTACGCTGCCGCCGCTCAATCGTGATCCGAGCAGCCGCGCCGGCAGAACGCGGGAATCGTTCATGATCAGGCAGTCCCCTTCCCGCAGCAGGTCGGGCAGTTCATAAAAGCGGCGGTGCGATATGGCGCCGCTCTGCTTATCCAGCAGCATCAGGCGCGACTGGTCGCGCTGCTGCAGCGGAGTTTGCGCAATCAGTTCCTCCGGCAGGTCAAAATAAAAATCCGATTTTTTCATCCGATATATGCTCCGGTAAAATAAAATCTAATGATATCATCCGCTGTCAGCCCGTAAGCAGAAGCCATGGCATTAGCGCCCCATTGGCTCATCCCGCAGTTATGTCCCCAGCCTTTGCCGGTAAAACGAAAGCCGTCTTCTTCGGGCGCAACAGTAAAGCAGGCGCTGTCCAGATAGAGCGGAGAATAACTGTCGCGGGTATCCAGGTCCAGGCAGTTCCCCTCATTGTCATAGTAACGCATGCCGGTCACGTTGCCGAGTTCGGAATACTTTGGCTCGATCCTTGCCACAGAGTCGATCTCATAACCCTTCTGCTGAAGCCGCCACACGATCTCTTCGCTGCTTCGCCAACGTACCCATTGGGTCGCCTCGAATTCGATCGCAGATTCAAAGGGGTCGGTTTTTCCGGCGAGATATGGCTGATCAGAGCCGAAGATATACTCCCCGTCCTCGGTCTTGCCTCCGTCAGAGGCAAAATAATAAACATCGCAGAGCTTTCCCTGATAACGAACGAACTGGCCGGCAGTGGCGTCCACTGCTGCATCTGTCACGGAATCTGCCCAGTTCAGGCCGCGATAAACCTGGCTTTCGGTATCATCCGTCAGATCGAAGCCGAATTCCTCTTCATATTCGCCGAGATGACCCGCTGCATAGCTGCGGGCGCAGACCGCCTGGGCTTTGAGCGCCTCAAACGGCCAGGAAGAATTCATTTCATACGGGATCACGCCCTTGACGTAATCCTCCATGCCGACGACATTGATGACTGTCAGCAATTCTTCGTCCCAGCGCCGCAGCAAAAATGCGCCGTAATACTGATCAAGCTGATAATTCGTTCGCGCTTTTCCATCTGATTTCGCTTCAACGGCGATCTCATCGGCATTCGGAAGCATGGTAAGATATCGCCCATTGCCGTCATATACGATCAGGCAGCTTTCATGCCAGGCCTGCCCGGAAAGTGCGTACCAGCGAAGGGTATAATCCACTTCTTCTTTGTATTTGAACGGTCCGATCAGCACCCGGCTTTTCCCGCCCATAGCGGCGACTTTGCCGAAATAACGAGCGGCACAGGCTGCGGCATCCTCTTCGGCATCGAAACTATCATCAAGAAGCACATACCAGTTCCGTTCATTGCGGATAACGATCTTTGAAGAATCCGTTTCAAAAAAAGAATGAAAAACACGCTGATCGTCAAATGAACCCAGACGAAAGCCCTTGCCTTCCGCGTTTTCAAAAGCCGCCTCATCCGCAGCGCTTCGGTCATAAGACAAGCCGATGAACAGCGTATCCGCCTCTACCGGAACCGGCTCATAATCCGCGGCGTTGGAATAATATTCTTTTTCCAGGACACAGGATGATGCCGGAATCAATCCCTTGATCGGTTCGTCTTCCGGCGGCGCAGCCTCCGCCGACGCGTTCAGCAGCAAAAGCAGCATCAGCGCCGCCAGCAGAGGAAAAAAGATCCTTCGATGATACTTGCACAAAGGGATTTCCTCCCTACGTCAGAATTGTTTGTTATTATAACAAAGTCCGTACGCCTTTTCAACTCTTGAGTACTATCAGGTTTTTTCCCGGAATACATTGAGTCTGAAATGCAGAACAAGGAGGCAGGTTTTTTGAAAACGCCCATCTTTCAGGGATCATGCACGGCGATCATCACTCCGTTTACGGAAACGGGAATCGATTACGGACAATTGAGGAAGAACCTGGATTATCAGTATGAAAACGGAACGACAGCCGTTGTTGTCAACGGAACCACCGGAGAAAACCCGACGGTAACAGCCGATGAGTTTGAAGAACTCATCCGATTTACGGTACGCGCCTGTCAAAACCGGATGAAAGTTATTGTGGGGATCGGAGGCAACAACACGCTTCATGTCCTGCACAGAGCAGAAACGGCAAAGGCTGTCGGCGCGGACGGCGTCCTGATGGTAACGCCCTATTACAATAAAACCAGCCAGAAAGGACTGATCGAGCATTTCAGCTATGTGGCTGACCGCGTGGATATTCCGATGATCCTCTATAATGTACCCAGCCGCACAGGCATCGGTATTCAGGCGGATACTTACCGCGTTTTGTCCGAACACCCGAACATCAACGGCGTCAAAGAAGCATCCGGCAATTTCAGTCTGATCTCAGAGACCATGAGCCTTTGCGGAGACGAATTGAATATCTGGAGCGGGAATGACGACAACACAGTTGCCATGATGGCGCTTGGCGCATGCGGCGTCATTTCGGTCGCAAGCAACATTGTCCCGTCTGTCGTGTCCAGGCTCTGCTCGCTGTGTCTTGCAGGAGACTATACCTCGGCCGCAGAGCTTTACCGAAAATATACGGCGCTGTTTTCCGTTTTGTTTATTGAAACAAATCCCATTCCTGTCAAAGCAGCGATGAAACTGATGGGGATTGACAGCGGGATCCTGCGTCTGCCTTTGATCGAAATCAGCGAAGATCATCTCCAGACGCTGCGTAACACGATGCGGGAAGCCGGATTAAATGTATAAAAAGCTGCCGTGATCACGGCAGCTTACAGTATTGAGGTTTGATTTCCGGAAGGAGCCCGTCAATCGGCATGCAGATGCAAAAGAAAAGTTCATCCACGCAGCACTCACGAAAACCGTAAGCGACGCCTTGGTGATCCAGGCCCGTCCGAATCTCGGAAACGTCAAAACTGACAAGAGGCAGGCGCAGGCCGGTACCGATCGCTTTCAAAAAGCTTTCTTTTCTGCACCAGAGGCGCGTAAAAGCCGCGTCACGATCTTTTGAAGATAAAATGTAATTCTGCTCTATTTCTGTAAAACAGCGCTTTACAAGCCGCTCGTCGCATTTGCTGAGATTCTGTATATCAAGTCCGACTGGCAGATCCGACAGCGCACAGGCTGCGTAATGCGCGGAGTGAGAAATGCTGAATTCATATTCATGACCGATCAGAAACGGTTTCCCGTTTGATTTGGTCCCGATTTCCAGCGGCAATGGGAAGACTTCATTATCAATTCGTACAGCTTTGTTCAGCAAAAGCTCAGCACAAAGCGAGCAGCGCCTTGCCTGTTCCGGTTTGATTAAAGCAAGCTTTTTTTTGCGGTATTCGGAAATCGGCGGATCCGTCGGAAGCAGTGATTGTTCTGTATCCGTCCATAGTATGTTCAGCATTTGAATCACCCGTGTCATCATACCCCAGGTGCAAACTGAATGCAACAAAAAAACACGCCGGATCTCCGGCGTGTTTTTGTTCAGCGCTTGCTCGTCACGTTGGGACTGGGCATCGAGAGTTCACCGTCAAGGATCCCATCGCTGCCGCTGTTGTCGTCAACGTATCCATCCTCGGCGTCAGGCAGAATATCCGTGGTCTGGTCATCCATCCCGTTTCCGTTCATTCCGTTGCTGCCGGTACCGTTGTTTCCGTTGCCATTATAAGTGCCGCCAGTTCTGTCCGTGCCAGTGCCGTTGGTACCGGTGCCGTTGGTGCCGTAGTTGGTCGTTCCATTGTCGTTCATGCCATCATTTGCTCTGTAGCTTCCGCAGGCGCTGAGAGAGAAGCAAAGCAGAAGCGCAAGGATCATAACAAGAACTTTTCTTTTCATGAGCAATTTCTCCTCCTTTGTCAAAGACGAGAATAGTATTTGCCATTTCTTAAAGAATATGATTTGAAATATCTTTCATTGCCAAGTATTTCCCGTTATGTTATACTTTTTTTATGATGGAACTGAAGAAAAACCAACAATATCAAGTGAATATCGAATCCTATTCCTCTGAAGGCTTCGGCGTTTGCAGGATCGACGGCCGTGCGGTTTTCGTTCCGAAAACCATTGTCGGCGAATGCTGGGAGATTCGCCTTGTCAAGGTCACAAAAACTGCCGTTTATGCCCGCGGGGAAAAGCTGCTGACGTCCTCCCCTGCTCGCCGTGACAGCCAGTGCCCGTATTATTCTCAGTGCGGCGGCTGCGATCTTTGGCATATGAGCTACGAAGAGGAGCTTTGTTTTAAGCTCAGCCGCGTGAACGATGCACTCGCTCATATTGGCCGCCAGACGTACCGCGCGGAAGAGATCCTCGGCAGCGATTCTATGATCCGCTATCGGAACAAGGGGATTTTCGCTGTTGCCGATGTTAACGGACGGCCTGCAGCGGGCTTTTACAAGGAACGCAGCCATGAGCTGATTCCCGTTGATTCCTGTCTGATTCAAAATGAGACCAGTGAACGCGCGGCCGCGGCAGTTATCGCCTTTATGGAAAAATACGCTGTTCCAGCCTATGACGAAGCTACCGGAAACGGCTTTATCCGGCATGTTTTTTGCCGGAAAGCGCGGCAAACGAACGATACCGTCGTCTGCGTTGTCACGGCCCGCGGGCTTGGAACGAAAACGACGGCGCTTGTCGATACGCTGCGCGAAGCTGTGCCGGAACTCAGCGGGATCGTGCTCAACGTCAACAAATCTAAAGGAAATACCGTTCTCAGCGGAGATTTTTACACGCTTTGGGGGCGGAGCGAGCTCACAGATTATCTTTGCGGCTCGCGCTTTACGATCTCGCCGCAGGCTTTCTTCCAGATCAATCCGCCGCAGACGGAAAAACTGTATCAGCGTGCGCTTGACTATGCCGCTCCGGATCAAAGCTCTCTGGTCTTTGACCTTTACTGCGGGGCCGGGACGATCAGTCTATGCCTCGCCCGCAAAGCTGGACGGGTGATCGGCGCCGAGATCGTACCGGAGGCGGTGGAAAATGCAAAAATGAACGCTGCAGCCAACGGTTTTGACAATACGGAATTCATCTGTGCAGACGCCGGAGAAGCCGCTGTCAAACTGCGCGAGCGCGGTTTGAGTCCGGATATCGTTGTTGTGGATCCGCCGCGCAAGGGGATGAACGAAGAAGCTATAGCGGCGGTCGCATCCATGGAGCCGGAGCGACTGGTTTACGTCTCCTGCAATCCTTCAACTCTGGCCCGAGACATCCTGCGTTTCAACGGGCACGGCTATCTGCTGCGCGCCGCGACCGCGGTCGATATGTTCCCGAGGACCTGCCATGTGGAGACGGTTGTCTTGATGACACATATTTAATTGCAAATTGGCGGTGATGACACTTTGAAGCAGATTTTCGAATCGAGCAGGATCCGTTATGCATCAGTATCTGAGGATCTTGTTCAGGACTATCTGACCATGGTCAACGACAATGAGAACGTTGCCAGATTTATCGGCGGCCCTCACGAGCCATATACCGAAGAAAAGGAACGCAAATGGGTCCGGGAAAAGCTAAAAGAGAACGCAAACGTCTTTTCCATGATTGAAAAAAGGACCGGCGATTTTATCGGAAACATTGAGCTGATGGACCTGCGTGATTCAGTCGCTGAACTTGGAATCGCCATCACCGCCAAGAAGCAAGAGCTTGGCTATGGATCGGAGGCCATTCGTGCGATCGTGCACTACGGTTTCAATTATTTGGGTCTGAACAGGATCTTCCTGAAGGTCTATCCGGATAACTTCAGGGCGATCCACGTTTATGAAAAATGCGGCTTTCGTGAGTATGATCGCACGGAAGAAGATGTTTTCATGGAGATTACGCGATCAGCGGATGAGAAAACAAGCGTTAACGGGAAAACATTCCAAGTTGTTCGCCTGCTCGGCAAGGGCAAGGGCGGGTATTCCTATCTGGTGAATGATGGAGAGAAGAACTATGTTCTCAAGCAGATCCATCATGAGCCCTGCGATTACTACAGCTTTGGAAACAAACTGGAAGCGGAACTGCGGGATTACGAAACGCTTCGCAATATCGGAATCCCTATGCCGAGGCTGCTGGACGTGGATACCGCGCAGGAACGAATATTAAAGGAATACATCGCCGGGCAGACGGTCGCGGACTGGATCAATGAAGGACGAATGGAGCAGACCTGGCTGGAGCAGGTTCAGGACATGTGCAGCCTGCTTTACCCTGCGGGCTTGAACATTGATTACTTTCCAAACAATTTTGTTCCGCAGGGCGACAGGCTGTATTATATCGACTATGAGTGCAACACGTATATGGAGCAATGGGATTTTGAGCATTGGGGAAGACGGTATTGGTCCGTAAAAGAACTCGTTGACTGATTATCAGGAATCATTCAAGCCGCGAGGCTTGATGATAAAATATTAAGGAGAGTGCTGTTTGAACAAACGCAGAACACTGGAGATTGTCGGCTGACCGGGAGGTTTGCCGATGATCGAACAAACCTCCCGCTGAAAAGCAATTGAAGTCAACAATATTCAGGAGGAAAAACAATGAACAAAAATGACTGTACCATTCGTTTGGAAAAGACGGAAGACCATCAGGCTGTTGAACATCTGATCCGAGAGTCGTTCTGGAACGTTTACCGTCCCGGCTGCAGCGAGCACTATGTGATCCATGTGCTCCGGAACGATCCGGCTTTTATCCCTGCGCTGGATTTCGTCATGGAGCAGAACGGCCGTTTGATCGGGCAAAACATGTTCATGGAAACGGTGATCCTGACCGACGACGGCGCGGAATTCCCCGTTCTGACCATGGGACCGATCTGCATCACACCGGAGCTCAAGCGCAAAGGATACGGCAAAATACTGCTCGACTATTCCCTGGAGAAGGCCAGGGAGCTTGGTTTTGGAGCTGTACTGTTTGAAGGCAACATCGGCTTTTACGGCAAAAGCGGTTTTGGTTACGCCAGGAATTTCAGTATCCGTTATCACGACCTGCCTGAGGGCGCAGACGATTCTTTCTTCCTCTGCAAAGAACTGATACCGGGATATCTGGATAATATCACCGGCGTTTACCAGACGCCTCATGGATATTATGTCGAAGACGCTGACGTTGAGGAATTCGACAAAGCATTTCCGCCCAAAGAAAAACTGAGGCTGCCGGGTCAGATCTTCTGAACGAATTGGTAACATGGAATCAGGCAAGGGATCTCCCCCTTGCCTGATTTTATATCACCGCATAGCATGAACGCCCTTCCCTTCTTCATACTGTTTATCAGTAAGGAGGGGGTCCCTGTGAATAACATGAGAACTATCTGGGCAAAAAACAAGACCGTTCTATCCGCCCTTGGGTTTATTCTCGCCATTGTGCTGATTTTCTGGGCTGTCAACAGTCCGGTTATCGTCGGCGTTTCCGCCGCACAGCGAAAGCTGCCGATCTACAGTGTAGAGCGGGGTGATAAAACCGTCGCCATATCCTTTGATGCTGCCTGGGGCAATGAGGATACGCAGACGCTGATCGATATTTTGGAGCGATATCAGGTGCACACGACATTTTTCGTCGTCGGCGACTGGGTCGATCGCTATCCGGAGTCTGTGAAAGCGCTGGCGGACGCCGGTCATGAGGTGATGAGCCATTCTTTGCATCATGCCCACTTCTCGCAGCTCAGCAGTGAGGAGATCAAAAACGATCTTGCATCCTGCAACGCAAGGATCAGCGCAGTCACCGGGGTATCCCCTGTTCTGTTCCGCTGCCCCTACGGTGAATATGATGACCATGTGATCCAGGCTGTCCGGGATGCCGGCATGACCGCCATCCAATGGGACGTGGACAGTCTGGACTGGAAAGGGATCAGCGCTGACGAAATCAAAAGCCGTGTGCTGAAAAACATCAAACCGGGCAGTATCGTTTTGTTCCACAATGCCGCGGAGCATACGCCGGAAGCTCTGCCCGGGATCCTGGAAAGTCTGCAGAAGGACGGATATACGATCGTGCCGATCTCTGAGTTGTTGCTGACCGGCGATTATACGATCGACCATACCGGCAAACAGTGTGCCGCATAAGAAAGGAGCCGCATTGAAAGCCATCAAGTTAGCAATTTTGGGTGCATCCGGCGCTGTTGGGCGTGAAATGCTTCGTCTGCTGGAAGAATATCAGATCCCTGTTGAGGAACTGCGTCTGCTTTCGGGCGCAAACAGCGCCGGAAAAACGATTCTTTTCAACGGAACAAATCATAGGGTTCAGGAAGCAAGTGAAAATAGTTTTTCCGGACTCGACTATGTTCTGGGCGCATCCGATGCTCCTGTCGCCCGTCGATTTGCCCCGGCGATCCGCCGCAGCGGCGCCGTTTTCATTGACAACAGCTCGGCTTTCCGTTTGGATCCTTCTGTTCCGCTGATCGTTCCGGAAATTAACGGCTTTGATGCATTCGATCACGAAGGGATCATTGCAAACCCAAACTGCTCGACGATCATAACGTTGATAGCGGTCGCAGGCATTGACCGCCTCTCCCCGATCCGATCCATGGTGGTCAGCACCTATCAGGCGGTATCCGGCGCCGGGATCCGCGGCCAGCAGGAACTGGAGCGGGAGCTTGGCGCATATATGAACGGCCAGCCGCCAAAGCCGGAGGTGTTCCCTGTTCCGATCGCCATGAATGTCATCCCCTGGATCGGGGCTGAAGCCGAATGCGGTTATACAGACGAAGAGATGAAAATGCAGAACGAGGGCCGCCGCATCCTGCATCGGCCGGAACTCACGGTCAACTGCACCTGCGTGCGTGTACCGGTCATGCGTTCCCATTCCATCTCTGTCACGCTGTGGACAACCGACCCGGTCAGCTTTTCAGATGCAGCTGCAGCACTGTCGCTGTTTCCAGGCTGTCGCCTGATGACAGACGAAGCCCGCAATTATCCTACACCGCTGGACACCGGCGGCCAGGATCTGGTATGGATAGGACGGCTGCGTGAGGATCATACACATCCAAACGGTCTCAGCCTGTGGTGCTGTGGCGATCAGGTGCGAAAAGGGGCGGCAGCCAATGCCCTGCAGATCCTGATGTATCTGGAAATGAATCAATAACTTGAAAAGGCAGACTGTTTCGACAGCCTGCCTTTTCAAAAATAACTCGCAATGAATGCTTTACTATGCTATAATGAAATCAGATAAACCTTAAATAAATGAGGTGAACAAAGTGACGCTCCAGCAGATGAATTATATCCTGGAAATTGACCGCTGCGGTTCCATGAACAAAGCTGCGCAATGCCTCTTTGTTTCTCAGTCTGCTTTGTCGAGTGCCATATTGGAAGTTGAAAAAGAACTCGGGATCACGATTTTCCGTCGGTCCAACCGCGGTATCGTTCTGACAGAGGACGGGCGAGAATTACTGAATCAAATCTCTCCTATCGTTGAACAGTCGCGCCGGCTGAGTCGATACTATAACCGTCGTCAGGATATGGAACGCATCCATCTGTCCGTATCTGCACAGCGCTACCCGTTCTGCACGAAAGCATTTGTTGAGTACCTGAACAGTTTGGGGCAGCGGCCGCTGCAGCTGAGTCTGAAAGAAACTGATATGGCCGCCGTGATCGCCGACGTAGCTGACGGCACAAGCGAACTCGGTGTGATATTTATCTCTGACAGAACAGAACATTTTCTCAATCGCTCCCTGGAGGAGAAAAACCTGATTTTTAAACCTCTGGTTACGCTTCAGCCGCATGTTTTCATGAGGAGAGATCATCCGCTGTCTTCAGAATCAAGCCTGACGATGGATCAGCTGCGACCCTATCCGCATGTAGTTTTCACGCAGTCAGAAAGCAATCTCAATTATGCCGAAGAGGCCGTCTACGGCTCCGGGATCGATTTCGAGCGTTTGGTTTATGTCAGTGATCGCGCCAGCATTTATAATATCATGGTTCACACCGACTGTGTGTCCACCGGCAGCGGCGTACTTCCGGCAGGCTACGCAGACGAGCGTTTGATCGCCATTCCACTGCGCGATGCCTGCGATATGCGTCTCGGCACCGTTTATCGCCGCCAGCACCGGCTGTCGGAGGCAGAACAGCAGTTTATTGAAATATTACAAAAAGTCAGCCTTGAAACAGAACAAAAATCGAGATGAGTTTCCCTCACCTCGATTTTTGTTTTTTCTACGACAGCTCAAAGCAGTTCCAGAGCCTGTTTTAAATCAGCTATCAGATCTTCTGCATTTTCTAGTCCGCAGGAAAGGCGGATCAGACCCGGCGCGATGCCGGAAGCCGCGAGTTCCTCCGGGGAATAGGTGGAGTGCGTCATCGACGCCGGATGCTCGATCAGACTCTCGGCATCGCCCAGGGAAACGGCGACAGTAATGAGTTCCAGCGCATTGACCAGCTTCATGCCCGCTTCTTTTCCGCCTCTGACCTCAAAACTCAGCATACCGCCGAAATCCTTCATCTGCCGGGCGGCAATATCATGTCCCTTATGGGTCTTCAAGCCCGGATAATTGACCTTTTCCACGGCAGGATGCTCTGCAAGGAAAGCTGCGATCTTTGCCGCGTTTTCGCAGTGTCTCGCCATGCGCAGTTCCAGCGTCTTCAGCCCGCGAAGCAGCAGGAAGGCAGCAAAGGGATCGAGCACTGCGCCGGTCATGTCCTTGAGCCCGAACATGCGAACCTGATTGATAAAATCCGCTTTGCCGACTACGAAGCCGGCGACCACGTCGCCATGGCCGTTGAGGTACTTGGTGGCGGAATGAACTACGGCGTCCGCACCGAGGGACAGCGGGTTCTGCAGGGCGGGAGAAGCGAAGGTGTTGTCGCAAACGACCTTGATGTCTGCATTATAGGCGTGCACGAGTTTTGCAACGGCGGCAATATCCGTGATCTTCAAATTAGGATTGGCCGGTGTTTCCAGATAAACGGCGACGGTATTGGGCCGCAGATGCGCTTTTACCGCCTCCAGATCAGAGGAATCAATGAAATCGACTTCAACGCCGTAGCGGCGTATGCCGTGATTGAGCAGAGCAAAGGTACAGCCATAGAGCGTTCCATCGGCAATGATGTGTTTGCCGGCAGATGAGATCGTCCACAGACAGGAGGAAATGGCACCCATGCCGGAGGCCGTGGCCAGCGCTGCTTCTCCACCCTCCAGCGCCGCAACTTTTTCTTCCAGTACAGAAGTCGTGGGATTGCCGAGGCGGGTATAAATATATCCATTTTCCGCGCCGGCAAAGCGGCGGCCGCCCTGCTCGCAGTTGTCAAAAACAAAGGTAGAGCTTTGATAGATCGGTGTTGTCAGTGCGCCGTACTGCAGATCTTTCACATTTCCGGCATGGATGGCTTTGGTGCCAAAGCCGCAGGCATCGTGTTTCATGAGGCTCCTCCCTTTTTATAGTTTATACAAAACTGTCTAATGATACCTATTAAAAATTTATCATATTTTGCTAAATGCAGGTACTTTATAGTTTTCATATCTCGCTATCTGTTTTATTTATAACATATTCATGCAGTCCAAAAATTTTGGGAATAGTTATAACAAAAAAATAGCGTGACTTTAGCTCAATTCTATGATAATCTATTGTATTGGAGAGAGTTTGTGTCAAACAAGCGTTGTAAATTTTTGAGAGGAGTCATGATATGGCAAGAGAGATCCTGTTTGAACTTGGCAAGATGATCACGGACCGCCTTCCCTATAAGTTCGGCATCAAAAAACTTACGGAGAATGATCCTGAGTACATCATTCTCGACCGCGCATGCTCCAGTGACGAGATCGCTGAAGTCATGCTGAAAATGGAACTGCGCAAGCCCAAAACGACCGCAGAGATCGCAAAGCTCACCGGCAAAACCGAGCAGCGCATCGAAGAGCTGCTGACCGACGCTGCGATGCACGGCATCGTGGAATATCATCATGAAAACCCCCAGCACGAGAAGCAGTGGTATGTCCAGCTGTTCGTTCCCGGCATCGCCGAGATGACCAACATGGTCTATGAGCAGGTCTGCAAATATCCCGAACTGGCCGACAGCTTCGACAAGATGACTTTCCTGCCTCTCGCCGGCAAAACGCATCTGATCCCTCCCGGCGGCGACGGCATCGGCATGCACGTTATCCCCGTGGAAAAGGCCATCCAGGCCGAAAACAAATCCATCTCCATTGAACATATCTCCCACTGGCTGGATAAGTACGACGGAAAGCTCTCCGTCGGCTACTGCTCCTGCCGCAACGCCCGCCGCATCTTCAACCAGGGCTCCGGCGAGATCCAGGACGACTGCTGCATCGGTCTCGGCGACTTCGCCGACTACCTGGTTGAGACCGGCAAAGGCCGCCCGATCACCAAGGAAGAGGCGCTGCAGATCTGCAAGCGTGCCGAGGAGAACGGCTACGTTCATCAAACCACGAACATCGACGGCATGGACAAAATCTTCGGTCTGTGCAACTGCGACGTCGGCGTCTGCTTTGCGCTGCGCACCAGTCAGTACTTCAACACGCCCAACCTCTCCGCCTCCGCCTACCGCGCCCACGTCGACAAGGACAACTGTGTCGCCTGCGGCAAGTGTGTCGAGGTCTGCCCCGCCGGCGCCGT
>JAEEGL010624170.1_pt1 | contig 19657 bp, 14 predicted proteins | sample 9134231 | NCBI WGS metagenome assembly JAEEGL01 (sample SAMN16246548, study PRJNA631951) | gut metagenome | biome: gut microbiome; feature: rumen; material: fiber-attached | host: Bos | place: Iran: Karaj | collected 2018-10 | reverse complement strand
GCTTTTTATTTTTTGGTGTAGCATTTTTTTTAATTGTATGTTAATATAAGCGAAATGTTGCTTTAACGCATTAAATTGCAAATGCGAAAGAGGAGGGATTTGGAAAATGTACTCATTGGAAGAAGTCAGGAAGGTAGACCCTGAAATTGCAGAACTTATTGAGGAGGAAGTGGCCCGCCAGAACGATCATATCGAGCTGATCGCATCTGAGAACTGGACCAGCAAGGCAGTTATGTCAGCCATGGGGAGTCCTCTTACCAACAAGTATGCTGAGGGCCTTCCGGGGAAAAGATATTACGGAGGCTGCTACGTAGTCGACAAGGTTGAGAATCTGGCAAGAGAGAGGGCAAAAGAGCTGTTCCATTGTGATTATGCCAATGTACAGCCCCACTCAGGTGCTCAGGCAAATCTGGCCGTTCAGTTTGCACTGCTTAAGCCCGGCGATACTTTTATGGGAATGGATCTGAGCCAGGGCGGACATCTGACCCACGGCAGCACAGCCAACATCTCCGGTACCTACTACAACATTATTCCATACGGAGTTGATGAGAACGGTATCATAGATTACGACAACATGTACAAGCTTGCTGTAGAGCATAAGCCCAAGCTGATCATCGCAGGAGCTTCTGCTTACTGCAGAACAATTGATTTCAAGAAATTCAGGGAAGCAGCAGATGCCTGCGGAGCAGTCCTCATGGTAGACATGGCACACATCGCAGGACTTGTCGCAGCTGGAGTTCATCCAAGTCCCTTCCCATATGCAGACGTTGTTACGACGACTACCCACAAGACCCTCAGAGGACCCAGGGGCGGTATCATCCTCTGGAATCAGGAAGGACAGGACAAGTACAAGTTCAACAAGGCTGTATTCCCCGGCATCCAGGGCGGCCCTCTTGAGCACGTTGTTGCTGCAAAGGCCATCTGCTTTAAGGAAGCTCTTTCACCAGAGTTCAAGAAATATGCCCAGGACGTTGTTGACAATGCCAAGGCTCTTTGCAACGGCCTGATGAGCAGAGGAATCAAGATCGTTTCAGGCGGCACAGACAACCACCTCATGCTGATCGACCTCACCAATTTCGACCTCACCGGAAAAGAGGTTGAGGCATGGCTTGACGATGCCCACATCACCGCCAACAAGAACACCATCCCCAATGAGAAGCAGTCTCCGTTTGTTACCAGCGGAATCCGTCTCGGAACACCTGCTGTCACAACAAGAGGCATGAACACTGAGGATATGGACAGGATCGCTGAGGCCATCGCCATCGTTATCAAGAACAAGGGCGAGAAAAACGACGAGGCAAGAGCTATCATCAAGAGCCTCACTGACAAGTATCCTCTGGACTGATACTGACATCAGCCGGGAGTGATCAGATAAAAAACACAGAGAATGGAGTACTCTTAATAGAAGAGTATTCCATTCTTTTATTTTGCGAATATTCTTTTATTTGCGGAAATTTTCTGCCTCAACTGTCGGAAAAGCGTTAAGTTTTAAAAAGTGTATCAAAATTGTTTGACTCGAGATTTCAGATTTTTTGCGGCATGAGAAAGTAAAGAAAGCAATATAATGAATTGTATATAATGCATATACAAATTAGAAGATTAACAGAAAATAGAACAATAAGTGTACTATATTCAAAATAATCAAAGAAAATTTAAAAAGTGTATTGACAAATCATTGTGGCTTGAATATAATAAGACCATCAAGAGATACTTATAAGATATCTAAACAAAATACTTCTCGCCACGGTAGATAGAACAAACATAGCCGGGGAGAAAGAAAGGCAGGTACACTCCAAAGGGATAGGTAATTAAAATATTCAGGGAAAGGATGGTACGGACCACCAAACAATTAAGCTTAAGATTTATAATGAAGATCTAAAAGTTTTAAGGAAGTAAAGAGAAGTAAAAGGTACTGAAGTACAGAAGTACTCGATTAAGAAGTAAAGAAGTACGAGAAAGTACAAAAGAGATCCGGTAAAACAGGATCAAAAAAGAGATCCATAAAAAGGGATCAGAGAAGAGATCCAACGAAAGAAGGATCGAAAAAATAAGATCCGAAAAGAACAGGATCTAAAAAAAGTTTAGAAATAAAATTATAAGTATTTTTTAGAACGACAGCACTTCAAGTACATGATCGGTGGTTTAGACAAAGCAAGGGGCTTGCAACCACAGCATATGAATGCAAAAGTTAATGGAAAGATGAGGCTGGGAATTAGGAGGAAGGTCCATTGGACAAAGGAAAAATTGAATTAGATGAGTACTCGGCATGAGGGCAGAAGCAGGTAATATCGATGAAGCTTCTGCCCTAATTGTTTGAGCAGAGCACTTAGCGAGGTTTTGTCGAGCTTAGTGCGAGCCATGGGTGGCCACTTGACGAGGTCCTTTCGAGTCTAGTGGAGCATCCCAGTTCAGAGCACTTTTGCGGAGCAATCCGTAACATCAAACAGACTTTCCGTCTTTCCATCAAACGTACTTTTATGATAAAATAATTCGGGAGATAAAAGTTTTGAACAGGGGAATTAAATAAATGGCACGTTATGATGAACAGGATCTTGATGAGAAGAGGCTGGCTCGCAGACATAGAAGAAGGCAGAGCCGGCTTATTGCATTTATAATACTAATAATATTTATCGCACTTATAGTAGCACTGGTGATTTTGGGTGTCAGCACGCTTAAGAAGAAATTTGCAACAACATCTGAGCCGGTTCCGACTCAGAATATAACCGAGACAGAAGAAGAGCAGGAGCAGGTAATAGAATCACCTTCGGAGGAGACGCAGCCTGTACAGGAATACTCAGAGGAGGAACTCCTGACAGAGATTGTAGAGAGCTGCATCGCTGAGATGCCTCTTGAGGATAAGGTGGCAGGCCTCTTTATAGCAACACCTGAGCAGCTTACCGGAGTTGAGACCGCAGTCAAGGCTGGATCAGGAACCAAGGATGCCCTGGCCAATTACGCGGTAGGCGGTATAATCTACGCAGCCAAGAACATCAAGTCAGATGATCAGATAAAAGAGATGCTGGATACCACAGCATCCATGAGTAAATATCCCATATTTACCATAATGTCAGACAAGGCAGTATCAAATGAATCTGTGATCGCTACTCTTGGGTATGAGATCCCGGAGGAGATGAAGGACCCGGAGGAAGTTGAAAAGACTGCTACAGAAATAGGCTCACAGCTATATAAGTATGGCTTCAATCTGGCTATGGCGCCTGCAATTGGCTCTTTTGAGGATGGAGATATTACAGCTGCCTTTGCAAGAGGTCTTAAAGGTGCAGGTATTACTGCATGTGAATACAGATTCCCAATCATGGGAGAGACTGTTGAAAATGCTGACAGCAGTGATGTGACCAAGGATGATCTGGTAATGAACGAATATACTCAGATTAAACCTTCAATCGATGATGGAAGTCTTGGGGCTGTTCAGATATCCAACATTTCACTTCCGCAGCTGACAGGAGACGAAACACCTGCCTGCCTTTCTTCCAAGGTTGTGGAGGAAGAACTCAGAGGTACATTGGGCTTTGAGGGAATTGTGATCACAGCACCCCTTAACGAGGCGGCAGTTATTGATAATTATTCCTCATCAGAAGCAGCAATTAAGGCCATTAAGGCTGGATGCGACATGATCCTGGTTCCTGGAAATTTTGTGGAAGCCTATGAAGGGCTTCTGTCAGAAGTCAGGGATGGCAGCATATCTGAGGAGAGGGTTGATGAATCCCTTCGCCGCATCTACAGGATCAAATATGTGGAAAAAGTTAATCAGATCGCACAGGGTGGCTGATAATAAATACAGCAGCAACAATGAATATGAAATGAATAACAGAGTCCCGGCCGGGTAAAGAACCTGGTCGGGATTTTTCATTATTTCATCAAAAATTTAATGTTTTATTAATAATATCTTTATGGGGTTTTGCCTTCTGCTAGGTTACAATTTTAATATATGATGCGGAAAATCTACGTTTGTGGGGTTGACTATGGAGGTATTATTAACCGGTAATACCGGATATTTCAATAAAGAGGCTATTCAGACAGCCTTTCCAAAGGACACTGTCGTTGTCTGCGGTCCCGGTCACGAAGACGATAAGAATGAAAATATAAGATGGTTTGACAAGACTATTATGAGCGATGAGTTTGAACGGATTTTTGAAACTTATGGCTTTGATACTGTGTTGTTTTTTTCTCAGTTCCTCACAAAGGACAATAAGGGGGTGGGAGAAATTGAGCAGCTTCGTCATGTCTTTTCCATGTCTCATAAGACCAGGATAAAGAGATTTGTTTATGTTACATCGGATGATGCACTTATCGATGATGAGAACAGCTATTCCATCATCTATATGGCCGTTGAGAACATATGTCTATATTATTCCCAAAACTATCAGATTGAAGTCAAAATACTGTTAGTTCCTAATCTTATCTGTGGCTATTACAGGGAGGATTACTGGTGCAGTATCTTCGCACACCTGGAGCATGAAAAAGGAGTTGAGATCAATACTGCAGGTGATGAAGTTGCAGAATTTCTTTCTGTCCCGGATCTTTCTGTCTTCATATACAGACTTTTTGAAAACTGGGATGAGTATAACAACCTTCTTGCGGATCCACGCTATGAGGCTATTTATCTTACTTCCGGTGCAAAGACCACCTATGAAGAAATAGCAGAAACAATAAAGAAGTATTATCCAAAGGCGGAGATAAAGCTGGTCCAACACGGGATAAAAGGAAGGAAAATTTACGGAGAAGATAAAGCCAGATATATATATGGCTGGTATGCCGCAAAAGATGCCTGTGAGGATTTTGGGGAGTACATAGAGGAGTTTAAAGCTAATTTTTATCAGAAACCCAGCTTAATGAAAAGGCTCAGGGAAAAGTTTAGGCTAAACAGCAGATTCATGATGGTGGTGGAACTAATTGTAGGAGCACTTCTGGTGGAGACATACAACAGGTTTGCCAACGGTAGCGTTCAGTTCAGGATGATAGATGTAAGGCTACTGTTTGTGGTTCTAATGGCATCGATATATGGAACCAGCATTGGTGCGTTAACAGCATTTATTGAGATTGCCTCTCTCATATATGCCTATCACAGGCAGGGAACAAACGCGTTGTTGCTATTCTATGATCCCGGTAACTGGATTCCCTTTATCTTGCTGATGGTGGCCGGTGCTGTGTGCGGATACATTAAACAAAAGAAAGATGAGGACATAGGATTCGTCAGAGATGAGAACAGGGTCATCAAGTCTGAAAATGTCTTTATCGGTCAGCTCTATCAGGAAGCCATGGAGTACAAGAATCAGTACAAGCAGGATCTTATTGGCAGTCGCGACGGCTTTGGGCGAATATTTGATGTCGTTAAAAGACTTAGTACCACCGTACCGGAAGAGATTTTTGCGGAATCAATTCCTGTTATGGAGGATGTACTGGGCAACAAGTCGATAGCTATATATACCATCAACGACAAGAACGCGAGATTTGCAAGACTAAACGTATCCTCGGAACAGATAAGCCACAGACTCAAGAAATCCATAAGCCTGGATGATTACAGAAAAGTAATTGATACTGTCAATGAAAAAGAGATATGGTTCAACAGCGATGTTATGGAGGGATTTCCAACTTATGTTTCAGGAATCAAATCAGACGGAATGCTGACGGTTCTCATAATGATCTACAACGTGGAGTACATACAGATAGGAACCTATTACACAAACCTCATAAGGATTCTCAGTGGCCTTATGGAGAACTTCATCATTAAGGCATGGGAATATCAGAGAGCTGTGTCAGCAAAGACATACCTGGAGGGCACCAGCATAACAAAGACAGAATACTTCAGACAGCAGCTTGAGATTCAGAAAGATATGGCTGAGAACAAGCTGACCAGCTTCAGACTATTCAGGATAATGAGACAGGACAAATCGCTTCAGGAAATCGACGATATGTTCCAGTCAAAGATAAGGAATAATGACATCATAGGCCTTGGCAATGACGGAAATATATATCTGCTGGCAGCCCAGGTGGATGAGAGCAGTGAGGGCATAGTTTTAAAGAGATTCAGGGATATGGGACTTATATGTGATATCGTGGAGAATGTTGCATGATCCTTTTCGCTTTTCTGATCTGTCACACACTGGTTGTGATGGGGATGTATATGTTAAAAATTACAGGGATAATCAAGGTGGATGAGGAGATGTTCGTTATGATCATCTGCATCCCTTTTTGGGGTGCAATCTCAGCAGTTATCATCACTTATCTTATCAGAAGCGGAAAGGTCGGGAACAAGAACAAGGATCTGGAAGCCATGCGTGGTGGTTTTCAGGATCCTCAGGATCTCAGGGTTGATACCGCCGAGGCTCAGAACATAGTACCTCTTGAGGATGCTCTTATCATGGACGATTCCTCAGTCAGAAGGTCAGTTATGCTGGATGTACTTATGAGTGACGCCAAGGGATATATGCCCGTAATCAATCAGGCGAGAATGAATGATGATGTAGAAGTTGTTCACTATGCCACGACAGCTATGGTGGAGTTGTCAAAAGAGTATGAACTAAAACTCCAGGAATTCAGTACAGAGTATGCCGAGAACCCCAGAAAAGAAGGGCTTCTTGATGGGTACATAGATTTCCTGCAGCAGTATATTTCCAGCGGTATGATCCAGGGACAGCTTCTTGAAATACAGATGAACACCTATCAGCAGCTACTTACTTCCAAAGTGACGATATCTCCTAACATAGATGACTATGAGAGGCTGGTCAGAAGCTATTTTGCTTCCGGTCAGTATATGAAAGCCGATGTGGCACTTAAGACCATGGAGCAGCACTGGCCTGAGGATGAGAGGAACTGGCTTCTCCGTTTCAGATATTATGTTGAGACGGGAGCCGGACAGAAGATAAAGGAAATGATCTCGGATATGAAGGAGAGCAGTGAATACTACTCCAGGGATGTAAGGGAAGTCATAGAATTCTGGGACCGGGATGATGGAAAGGCGATGGCATGAGAAAGAGAAGATTTCTGGCCCTGATCAGAGTTGCCATTGGCTTTATCGCAATGTTCTGCCTGCTTCTGTTTGAGCGCATGGGCATAAAGTATGGTCCTTCAGAGCCGGACATAGATATTCTTCCATATGATCAGGTAATGCAGGTAAAAGAGTCAGTGAGGGAAAAGACCTGTCTGCTTATTTACGAGTCAGGTGATGCTACTTCACTTCAGGCACATAATCTCTATGATCAGGTGCTGACGGATATGAGAGTGCCTTATGACAAAGTGGATATATCTGCAGAGAGCATTGAGAATCTTGGAAGCCGGCTCAAAAAATACAAAACTCTGGTTGTGGCCATGAGTAATCTGAATCCGTTTGAAGAAGAGATACTGGAGATTCCCAGGTGGGTCTCATTGGGAGGAAGGGTACTGTTTGGTATTCCGCCCTACAAGACTGAGATATTTGATCTCATTAGCGGTAAGCTTGGAGTGATCAGCGCAGACTACAACTATGGTGTTGTGGACACCTTTTGCTCAGACCAGGACTATATGCTGGGGGCTCAGAATACTTATTACATAGATGATCCCTATGAGTCATCCCTTAAGGTAGAACTGGAAATGGAGTGCAGGGTCTATGCAACCACAGAGAATGGCAAGATACCTCTTGTATGGAGCAATAATTACAGGGATGGTAAAATAGTTGTTTGTAATTTCGGCTATGTTGAGAAGGCTTACAGGGGAATTTTTGCCAGCGCTTATTCTCTTTTAGAGGACATATTCGCATATCCTGTGATCAATGGTTCAACTTTTTATCTGGATGATTTTCCTTCGCCGGTTCCCAGTGGCAACGGTGAGTACATCATGCGGGATTATGGCATGGGAATAGCTGATTTTTACTCCTCTGTCTGGTGGCCTGATGTTCTGCAGCTCGGTGAAAAGCATAACATTAAATATACCGGACTGATAATTGAGACATATGATGACAAGACCTACGGTGATCTGCCTTCTAACGACAGCACAGCAGATTATTACTATTACGGAAACATGATCCTTAATAAAGGAGGAGAACTGGGTTACCACGGATATAATCACCAGCCTCTCTGTGGTCCGAACTTCGTGTACGATAAGGAACTGGGATACAAGAACTGGGAGAGCAATGAGAAGATGTATGAGGGTTTTGAAGAACTTGTCAGATTTTCAAAGAGCATTTTCCCCAGTGCTGATCTGACAGTATATGTTCCACCTTCAGACATATTATCTGATGAGGGAAGGCTGATGTTGGGACAGAGCTTTCCGTCAGTGAGATGTATCGCAAGTATTTATCTTACCGGCGCTGATGAGTATTCCCAGGAGTATACGGTGTCAGAGGATGGTGTAATAGAGACGCCCAGGACGGTTTCCGGTGGAACAATAGATGATTATATGAAGATAACGGCATTTTCAGAGATGAACTTCCACTTTGTAGCCTCCCACTTCATGCATCCTGATGATCTTCTGGATGAAGACAGGGGGGCAAAAGAAGGATGGGAACCCTACAGACAGTGCCTGGATGAATACATGACCTGGGTTGATGATGCTTCTTTTAACAGCATCAGACATGTCACCGGTTCAGGAATGGCAGGGGCTGTGCAGAGATACGTGAATCTTGTGCCGCAATATTCCTATGATTACAGTTCTATGACCCTGAATACAAAGGGTGTTATAGACAGTGCCTATTATCTTATCAGGGTCAACGACGGAGTTTTAGGAAACGTATATGGTGGTGAACTGGTCAAGCTAAATGAGACTTTGTATCTGTTAAAGGTTCAGTCACCAAAAGTGGTAATTGTCAGGAGATAGTACGAGTGAAGATTTGTCTGATCCTTGAGGGAAGCTACCCCTACACCTTCGGTGGGGTTTCTTCCTGGACAAACAATTACATAAAAGCTCTTCCACAGCATGAATTTGTGTTGTGGGTCATCGGTGCCAAGGCCAAGGACAAAGGTAAGTTCAAGTATGAGCTGCCGGAAAATGTAAAGGGAATCCATGAGGTCTTTCTCGATGACGCCCTAAAGGTAAGAGCCAGCAAAAAGGATAAATTCAAGCTCAACAAAGAGGAGTGGGAGAGCCTTAAAAAGCTTATCGATTGTGACAGACCGGACTGGGAAGTTCTCTTTAGAATGTACCAGGATAAAGATTACAATCCTGCCAGCTTTCTTATGAGCCAGGAGTTTCTTGATGTGCTTACGGATCTGTGCAAGGAGAAGTATCCATATGTAGCCTTTGCTGAAACTTTCCACACTATAAGGTCCATGCTGTTGCCGGTTCTGTATCTGATGAAATCAAAGGTTCCCGAGGCGGATATCTATCACACAATATGTACCGGTTATGGCGGACTACTGGGAGTTCTTGGCCATCATATGACCGGAAAACCGCTGATTCTGACGGAGCACGGTATCTACTCCAGGGAAAGGGAAGAGGAGATAATAAGGGCCAGGTGGGTAATACCGGCCTTTAAAAAGCAGTGGATCAGATTCTTTTACATGCTCTCAGATGCGGTCTATTCACGGGCATCCTTTATAACCAGCCTCTTCGGTAATGCCAGCAGGATACAGCAGGATCTTGGGGCTCCTACAGGAAAGTGCAGAGTAATACCCAACGGTATACACTATGACAGATTTTGTGACATCCCTCTGAAGGAGGATGATGGATTTGTAGATATTGGTGCTGTAATAAGGCTCGCTCAGATAAAAGATGTTAAGACCCTGATATACGCTTTTTACGAACTGAACAGCATGAGAAGTAATGTCAGGCTTCACATTATGGGCGGTGTCGATGATGAAGATTATGCCAATGAGTGCTACGAACTGGTGGCACAGCTTGGACTTAAGAATCTTAAGTTTGTAGGGCAGGTCAATGTCATCGAATATATGCAGAAGCTGGACTTTACAGTGCTTACCAGCATTTCTGAGGGTCAGCCTCTGTGTGTGCTGGAGTCTTTCGCAGCCGGACGGCCTGCTGTAACTACTGACGTGGGTTGCTGCAGACAGCTCATTGAGGGAGAGGATGATGACCACTTCGGTGTTGCAGGATACTATGTTCCGCCCATGCACAGAGAGGCCCTGGCAGGCGCCATGGAAAAGATGTGTGCCAGCAGGGAAGAGCGCATCAGGATGGGAAAAATTGGAAAGGCAAGGGTGGACAAGTTCTTCAGACACCCTATGATGATGGAGAAATACAACTCATTGTATTTTGAGGTATAGATCAGATGGCAGGTATAGGATTTGAGTTAAAAAAGCTGTTTAAGGCAACCGGCGTTCTGGCAATGCTGAAGGCCTACGGCTATACTGGAGCTGTCACAGCAGGTCCCATGCTTTTAGGGTTCTTCTATCTGCTGGCAATCTCAACGGTTGCCAAGTGGGCGGGACTTCCGAAGCTGGACTGTGACCTTCTTGTCTGTATGATAACTTATTCTCTTCTTGCGTCCATGGTGTTTTCCAGTACCTTTTCCATGGTAATGACAAGATATGTGGCAGACCTTCTCTATGAGGAAAAAGAGGAGGATGTTTTGCCGTCACTGGAGGGAATACTCACTTTTCTTCTTCCGGTGGGGGGTGTTTTGTGGATAATATTCATAATTTTTTCGGGTCTTAATTCGGCACTTTCTTTTCTTATCTTTGTGCTGTTTATGGAACTGGTGGCATCCTGGACCGAGATGAACTATCTCTCTGCCATCAAGGATTATAAGGGAATCCTTATGTCCTATGTGCTGGCAACGGTTTCTTCTTTGACCATAGCCATAGGCGGCAGCAGGCTCTTTGGAGGAAGCATAGAGCTTATGATGATTAGCGTTGTTGTGGGATATGGAATGATGATGGTACTCAATCTTTTGCATTTGTACAGGTTTTTTCCAAACTCTCAGAGACATCATTTTTACTTTCTTCCATGGTTTGATGAGTACAAGGATCTGGTGGTGATAGGTCTTGCCACCAACATAGGTCTGTTTGCGCATCTTGTAATAGCTTGGTTTTCACCCATAGGAGAGCAGATAAAGGGACTATTTTACAGTGCTCCACAGCATGACGTATCGGCTCTGTTTGCATTTATTACAATACTTATAACAACAATAAACTTTGTCGCTTCTGTAGAGGTAAATCTCTATCCTAAATACAGAAGATATTATGACTTGTTTAACGGTACAGGATCGATATCCGAAATTGAACAGGCAGAAAAAGAGATGCTTACGGTATTAGAGCATGAGCTTGTATATACAGCCAGAAGACAGTTCTACGGAACCGCCATCATGCTGTCGGTGGGGCTTGTCATACTGGGGAGACTCCCGCTTGGATTTGATGCCATGATGGAGGGCTATTTCAGGATACTTTGCGTAGGATATGGAGCCTATGCAATTGGAAATGTGCTTACGCTGGTACTGATGTATTTTACTGACTACAAAGATACTATGGTTGCATCACTTACTTATGCGCTGGTAACAACCATCGGATCTATTATTTCCACCTTTTTTGATATGAGATACTATGGCTTCGCCTTTGCCTTTGGCGGAATAGTATATATGCTCATGAGCTTGTGGATGCTCTACAACTATACACGACGGCTGCCATACCATATTCTTTCGACACAGCCCCTTTTAGTTGAACCCACATATGGACTGGGAACAAAGCTTTTTGAAAAAATCCTGGCAGGAGAAAAGAGGCGTAAAAAATGAAAAAAGGGACATTTAAGATAATATTAACCTTTATACTGCTATTGGGATTCATTATTCTGGCATCAAATGTCAGCCTGATTTTTGAGAAGGTATTTGGTATTGTTGAAGACGAAAAGATTGCTGATAGTGGCGTGATATCTCTTTTGACACAGGAGATTGTGGAAGGGGATAATGGTACTTCATCAGAAGAGACCGACGAAAAGAGTGGTCATCTCAGGGATAAAAGCCTTCTCTATACACACGATAACGGTGTTGTTACCATGTACCTTACAGTTAATAAAGGAAATAAATCCGAGGGTACAGATCACACCTGGGAGGAGATCAACACTTATTCTGCTTATGACTATCAGGAGTGGGGCGTGGACAGATATAAGGTGGAGGCACTTCTGCAGGTTGGTACTGAAGCTGGAATATCTCCCGGAAATCTGGGATACGGCAGATCAGCTCCCAACGCAACTGTGCAGGTCAGAGGACAGACCTCCAGTAGAAACGTGCAGAAGAACTATAAGATAGAGCTTAAAAATGATACCGGAGACTGGAATGGTCAGACAACGATAGCCCTTAACAAGCACCAGACAGACGGACTGAGGTTCAGAAACAGGCTGGGATTTGAGATGCTTACAGGAATAGACCAGCTATTGAGTCTTCGTACAACCTTCGTGCATCTCTATGTAAATGACCTGACAGATGGAAGTGACGACGGCTTTGAGGACTATGGCCTGTACACCCAGGTAGAGCAGTTGAACAAAAAGGCTCTGAGGGCCCATGGACTTGACAGGAATGGCCATCTTTACAAGGTGAATTTCTTTGAGTTTTTCAGATATGAGGATGCAATTAAACTGGCCAGTGATCCGGGATATGACAAGAATAAGTTTGAACAGTATCTGGAGATCAAGGGCAATGAAGATCATTCCAAGCTCATCAAAATGCTTGAGGATGTAAATGATATGTCGATTCCCGTGGATGAGCTGATCGAGAAGCATTTTGATGAAGAAAATTTAACTTACTGGCTTGCTTTCAACATACTGACCGGCAATGTGGACACCCAGAGCAGAAACTGTTACCTCTACAGTCCCCAAAATAAGGATACCTGGTATTTCCTGTGCTGGGATCTTGACGGATCCTTCAGGTATGAGGAGAATGAACTGGAACACAGGGTGGATTACGGCGGATGGGTCAGAGGCGTCAGCAATTACTGGGGTAATATGCTGTTCCAAAGATGCCTTAAGTCCGACAGATTCAGGGAAAAGCTGGATGCCGCTGTTAAAGATGTGAGGGCTTATCTGACAGAAGAAAGGCTAAGGACCAGCATTTCAGAATACAGAAAAGTGACAGATTATTATCTTGGAAGATCACCGGATATGGATTATGCATATCTTACTTCCGAAGAGTATGATATATTAGCTAATGGGTTACCTAAACTTGTGGACTTCTATTACCAGAATTATCTGGAGTCCCTTTTATGCCCGCTGCCATTTTATATAGGAGATCCTGTAGTCAGGGATGATAAACTTGAGTTTGTATGGGATGTGAGCTATGATTTCCAACAGGATGATATAACCTATAAGGCTGTCCTGGCCAGGGACCTGGAATTTACGGAGGTCATCGACAGCTATAGCGGCTATTGGCCGGAGTTTTCAACAGATAAGGTACAAGAGCCCGGGCAGTATTTTTTGAAAGTGGAAGCGGTTGACGATCAGGGGAATTCAGTGACAGCCTTCGACTACTATGAATCCGATGAGATCGGTAAGTCACTGGGAGTCCTTTGCTTTTACTTAACTGAAGACGGAAAGGTTTCAAGATTTACAGTAGAAGAGTGATATACAGATGAAAAAGTTCAGGCATGAGTACAAATATCTCATAAACTATCCCGAACTGGAAGAACTAAAGGTGCGGATGAGACCTTATTTTAAAATTGATCCGCATGCCGAGAACGGGGAGTACATGATCCGGAGCCTGTATTTTGATGATGTCTGGAACAGCGCCTACGAAGAAAAAGAGATGGGCATCTATTTCAGAAAAAAATACAGGATCAGGATATACAATTGCACAGCTGGCAGCATTAAGCTTGAGAGAAAGACCAAGAACGACAAGTATATCTTTAAGGAATCAGCTTCTTTAACAAAAGATGAAGTTTATAAGATACTTGATGGGGATTATGGATTTCTTTTGCATAAGGATAACAACCTTCTGAAAGAGTTCTATGTGGAATGCATGAGTAACTTCATGAGGCCGAGGGTAATAGTGGACTATGACAGGGAGCCCTTCATAATGGATGCAGGGACTGTCCGGGTTACCTTTGACAAGAAGGTCAGGGCAGCAATTGGAAGCTTTGATATATTTGATGACACACTTGCATCGCTTCCTGCAATGCCTTCCGATAAGCTTATAATGGAGGTCAAGTTCACCGAGTTTTTGCCAAAGCCGGTAAAAGACATGGTTCCACCGAGAGCAAGTGAGATGGTGGCTGCCTCCAAATTTGTGATCTGCTGCGACAAGACGGCTTACCTTAACGGAAGCGAATATTATATGGATGAGAGGAGCTTATTATGAGCGCTAGGGATTTTATCAAGAATTCAGTTTTAAATTCAGACATGTACACCACCACTGACGTGGGGAAGATCATACTGTCAATGGTAGTTGCACTGCTTCTGGGAGTGCTGATCTTTCTGGTTTATAAGAGGTTTTATGCCGGAGTAATTTATTCAAAGAGCTTCGCTGTTACTCTCATTGGTATGTGTGTGCTGACCTGCATGGTTACACTGGCTATAAGTACCAACATTGTGATTTCCCTGGGTATGGTAGGCGCGCTTTCAATCGTAAGATTTAGGACAGCGGTAAAAGATCCTTTGGACCTGCTTTACCTGTTCTGGTCAATAACCGGGGGTATCACAGCAGGAGCAGGAATGTATCTTCTTACACTGGCAGCTTCCGCAATTATGATACTGATGCTGATCTTCTTCTATGCCAGACAGTCCAAGGGTATGGTCTATGTGGCTGTAATTCACTATCAGGGAACGGCAGCAGGAGATGAGATAATGAGATCCTTCGGAAAGCTTAAGCATTTTGTCAAGTCCAAGACCATGAGGGGCGAGAATGTTGAGCTGGCTGTTGAAGTTGTTGCCAGGAAAGACGATCTGTTTTTTGAGGAAAAGATAAAAAACATAGAGAACGTTAAGGATGTGACCATTATTCAATACAACGGAGAGTATAATGGCTAAAAAGATCATTTTATTTTTGATCATAGCTCTTTTTGTGATTTTGCTGATTTTGGGGGCTGCAAGAATGGGTTTTCCTGGTCTTAATTCAAAAGAATACAGCTTCAATGAGGATGTGACGCCTTTAAACAACCCCTATATTGGCTATGCGCCGGAGGCAGGCTATTCTGCTCTGTGCGAAAAGTACAGACTGGTATATTTAAACCTTCTGTGGAGTGAGCTTGAGCCTGACGAGGGTCAGTACAACTGGGATGTTATAGAAGAAAAATACAACCTGAAGAGGTGGAGAAGAGAGGGGAAAAATCTGGTTCTTCGCTTTGTCTGCGACATCCCTTCAAAGGAAGAGCACATGGATATCCCTCAGTGGCTCTATGACAAAACCGGAGATGGAGAGTTTTACGACATCGAATACGGCAAGGGATATTCACCGGATTATAGCAATGAAGATTTCATAGAGGCTCATAACAGAACTCTGTCTGAGATTGGCAGACACTTTTCGGAAGATGGTTTTCTTATCTATGTTGAGCTTGGCAGTCTTGGACACTGGGGAGAGTGGCATACATACTATCAGGCAGGGATTCCCAGAATACCAAAGGCTGAAGTGAGACAGAAATATGTTGATGCATATACATTGTCTTTTCCCTATGCAAAGCTCATGATGAGGCGACCTTTTGGCGAAATGCCAAAGGACTATGGACTGTTTAATGACATGACAGGAGCTTCCCAGGATACTTTTGCATGGCTTAAATGGATTAATGAGGGCGGCGACTACGACTCCGCTGGAGAAAAGGGAGGTCTGAAGCCTGTTCCCGATATATGGGAAAGAGCTCCTATTGGAGGGGAGTTCACCAGCAGTATTCCCATCAGTACAATGCTGACTCAGGAACTTGATGATACGCTGAAGATGATAGAAGATTCCCATATGTCATTTATTGGTCCGAAGATTCCCAATGTTGTTAAGAATGCGGATATCGCTGATGAGGCTGATAAGGTTCTTTCCAGAGTTGGTTACAGATACAGAATCAAGAGTCTGTCCCTTAGAACTCCTTTTCTGTCAAAAGAGACAGAGTTGAAACTGACACTTATTAATGACGGTGTAGCACCAGTTTATTTTGAATATACCCCATGCATTTATGTTGAACTTCCTGAAGGAGCAGAAAAAAGTCTATATGAGGGAATCTCTGACGGATATGGACTTGATGGGACAGATGCTGAGGGGATGTTAAGATTTGAGATTCCGGTTAAGCTGCAGGAGATATATGGAGGGGAATCAAAAGAGGTTGAGCTTTCTCTGCCAAAAGAACTGCTGGGAACGACAGGTGCAAAAATGTACGCGGGTATTGAAGACCCCGAAACAAAGACGCCTGAGATACTATTGGGAATAGATCGGGAGAGGAAGGGTAAACTTTCATTTCTTTGGCAGAAGTGATTAAATGAGATAACTCGATATGTGGATAGGGCCTGTACGAATTGTACAGGCCCTTAAATATTCTATGATTATATTAGTTGATGACTTTAATCCCTTGGTCGTGTGTAGAAGTTACCCATGATCTCCTCAGTCCTTACGGAATTGATGAAGGCGTTGGGATCTATCTCGCGGACTCTGGGAATTATTTTTTTTGTGTCGGAGGCGCTGACAATGGAGTATACAATCTTCTTATTTCTGTGGCCAAAAGAGCCTTCACCGTCTATGAGTGTTGCGCCATGCCCACATGTTGCATAGATCATGGAGCAGACTCTGTCAGGCATGTCCGTGATGATAAACAAAGTCCTCTGCTGATAGGTTCTGTACAGAAAGTGCAGAGACTGGGTTGATACATACTGGAAGATCATGGAATACAGGGCCTTGTCCCAACCGAAGATAAAACCAGCGATACCAAGGATCACAATATTGGCTCCGAGAATGTATGGAAAGGCGTCGATGCCTTTTCTCTGTGATAGGAAAATAGATATGAAGTCAGTGCCGCCACTGGTGGCATCCACCTTCAGGCACATGGTTATGGCGACGGCGTTTAACAGGCCGCCAAATACCGCAACCAAAAGAGGATCCGAAGTCAGTTCCGGGGTTGGGAACAGGTCGACGAAAAAGCCATTGGAAAGAACCATTATAAGAGAGAAGATAGTGAACTTCTTGCCTATATACTTAAAGCCTATGTAGACAGGAACGGCGTTTAAGGCAATGTTAATTGGGGTATAGGGGACGGCAATCCCAAGATATCTGCTGAACAGCCTCTGAAGGATGATGGTCAGGCCCGTTGCACCGCCGGGGTATAGGCCACCTGCATTGACAAAGGAGTTGATGTTCATGGCCATGAGAAAAGCAGCCAGTAAAACGACCACCAGCCTGAACATGTCTTTTTGAATTATTTTTTTGAAACTCTCAGGTTTCTTTTCCCTGTATCTGGCCATTATGTATCAAACCTCATTAAGCACGCAGCTCATAGATCCTGGGGGAGACCTTAACCTTCAAATAGGTCTCGGCGTATTGTGATGGAGTGAGATCCTCCACGAAGTTTAGCTGATAGTTCTTTTTAATACCATTTTTAATCAGGATGTCAGCTGCCTTGTTGTAGGCGATGGCGGCCTCGGCTTCAGAGTTGTACTTACCCACTACGTAGTTGCTCCTGATATGGATAACTGCCTTGTACTTAAGAAATCCCTTCTCTGCAAACTGCCTCACGCCCCTGTATCTATTGAGAATGATTATGTTCTCATAACGAAGGTCCGTGGGATCGTCATTGGCAAAGCGGTAATCTCTTCCCTCAACTGCATAGCTCTTTATCCCGTAGCGGGCAAGGACTGACAGTTGGCTACCGTAGTCTGCCACAAACAGATGTGATCCCCTCTGCATGATCTTGTGAGAGGAGTAGTAAAACAGGTCGTCAATGTCGAACTTCAAGACCTGTGAGGGAGATAAGTAGTAAAGAAAAAATTTCTTCTCCAGATAAATCGGGTTAGCTATATACATGCCCTTGTCCCTGAAGTTGATGAGTGATACGCACTTATCAAAGGAAAGGGACATATTCTTTTTGTAATCCTGTATACCAAAGTCTGAATCCTGAAGGATCCGGGCGGCGTCCTTGTAAGCCTTTGAAGCCTCGGCAGCTTTCTTGTAACTCCCCAGCGAAATATGCCTGCCGCGAAACGTGATGGATGCCCGATAAGAGGGGGTTCCATCCTTCAAAGCCGTGGCGTAGACGCCCATCAGATTTTTTTTGCTCATTTTTCCCCCAAATGATGCGGTTTTTATGATACAATGTACATTAATTATTTTATCATGAAGTTGATGATATGTGTCAAAACGGAGGAGAAAAAGATGCAGGAAGTTTTTTATTCAAGCACCAGGGGGGATAAGGAGCGCATCAGGGCATCCGAAGCGATTCTGCGGGGGCTTGCACCGGACGGGGGGTTATACGTTCCGGATCATATACCGCATCTGGAAAAGACCATGAGCCAGATGTCGGAGCTTTCTTATCAGGAGACAGCTTATGAAGTTATGAAGCTTCTTCTGTCTGACTACACAAAAGAGGAACTTGAGTACTGTATAAAGAGTGCCTATGATTCCAAATTTGATACAGAGGAGATAGCTCCTTTGTCAGAGGCGGACGGGGCCTTCTATTTGGAGCTCTACCACGGAGCTACTATCGCTTTCAAGGATATGGCACTTTCAATTCTGCCATACCTCATGACAACAGCAGCTAAGAAGAATAACGCCAAGAATGAGATCGTCATCCTGACTGCAACCAGCGGAGATACAGGTAAGGCAGCACTGGCCGGATTTGCAGGGGTACCCGGCACCAGAATAATTGTCTTTTACCCAAAACACGGCGTAAGCCCCATCCAGGAGCAGCAGATGGTTACCCAGAAGGGTGACAACACATGCGTAATCGGAATCGAGGGCAACTTCGACGACGCACAGAATGGGGTTAAGAAGATCTTTACCGATCCTGAGTTAAAAGAGCTGATGAACAGCAAGGGCTTCCAGTTCTCATCAGCCAATTCAATCAACATTGGAAGACTGGTGCCTCAGATTGTTTACTATGTTTATTCTTACACAAGGCTCCTTAAGGAGAACAGGATTGCTGATGGCGACAAGATAAACGTAGTTGTGCCTACAGGTAACTTTGGAAATATCCTGGCTGCATATTATGCCAAGAATATGGGCGTGCCCATTGACAGGCTGATCTGTGCTTCCAATTCCAACAAGGTTCTCTTTGATTTCTTCGGAACCGGAGAGTACGACAGGAACAGGGATTTTGTGCTGACAAGCTCACCTTCCATGGATATCCTGATCTCATCCAACTTAGAGAGACTTATTTACCACATTGCAGGAGATGATGCTGCCAAAAATGCTGAACTGATGGGCAAACTCACCAGTGTGGGCAAGTATGATATCACAGATTCCATGAGAAAGGGTCTTGTTGATTTCTATGGCGGATATGCCACTGAGGAAGAGACTTTTGCAACTATTAAGAACCTCTTTGAGGATACAGGATATCTCATCGATACCCACACCGCTGTAGCCGCCTGTGTATACAACAAATACAAAGAGGAGACAGGGGATAATAAGGTTACTGTAATCGCATCGACAGCCAGCCCTTACAAGTTCACAAGAAGCGTTATGAATGCTCTTGGTAAGGGCGATGACAGCAAGGATGACTTTGCTCTGGCTGATGAGCTTTGCGTTGTTTCAGGAGTTGATATTCCTGAAGCAGTTGAATCCATAAGGAATGCAGAGATCAGACATAAGACTGTCGTTGATAAG
>JAEEGL010361184.1_pt1 | contig 19657 bp, 20 predicted proteins | sample 9134231 | NCBI WGS metagenome assembly JAEEGL01 (sample SAMN16246548, study PRJNA631951) | gut metagenome | biome: gut microbiome; feature: rumen; material: fiber-attached | host: Bos | place: Iran: Karaj | collected 2018-10 | reverse complement strand
CCGATGGAAAGCTACAATCTTATGCAGGCAATTGCCCGCGTAAACCGTGTCTTCAAAGATAAAGAAGGTGGTCTTGTTGTTGATTACGTTGGAATTGCAAGTGCTCTCAAACAGGCCATGAACGACTACACAGTCCGAGACCGCCAGAACTACGGCGAAATGGATGTTGCAAAACGCGCCTTCCCTAAGTTCCAGGAAAAACTCGAAATCTGCCGCAATCTTTTCTTTGGATATGATTACACTCCATTCTACGAAGGCTCAGATTTACAACGCGGTATGACAATCAGCGGTGCAGTAAACTTTATTGTCGCTCCAGATAAGGAAGAACAGAAACAGGCATTTATAAAAGAAGCCTTAATGCTCAAACAGGCACTTTCTCTTTGTTCATCTATGGTAAAAGAGCACATGCGCCTTGAAGCCGCCTTCTTTGAATCTGTCCGCGTTCTTGTAATGCGCATTTTGTATAATCCTTCTGGCAAGAAATTCTCCCTCAAAGAAATCAACGACCGAATAAACGAACTTCTCAAACAGTCAGTAAAATCCGATGGCGTAATAAATCTTTTCTCTGATGTTGGCGAAAAAGTAAATCTCTTTGATCCAACCTTCCTTGAAAACATCTCAAAGATGAAAGAAAAGAACCTCGCCGTAGAAATGCTCAAGAAGTTGATTGATGATCAGGTAAAAGTTTACAAACGTACAAATCTTGTAAAATCCGAAGCCTTCAGCGAACTCATTCAACAGACCTTGAACCGCTATTTGAACGGAATGCTTACAAATGAAGAAGTTATCCAGGAACTCTTGAAGCTCGCAAAAGAAATGCTCCATGCGAATGAGGAAGGAAACAAGCTGGGATTAACTGATGAAGAACTGGCCTTCTATGATGCACTCACAAAACCAGAAGCAGTAAAAGATTTCTATTCAAACGAAGACCTGGTAGCACTTACAAAAGAACTCACAGAAACTCTTCGCAAGAATAAAACAATCGATTGGCAGAAGAAAGAATCTGCCCGAGCAAAAATGCGAATGATTGTTAAGAAACTTCTGAAGAAATACAAATATCCGCCGGAAGGACAGGAAGACGCATTAAAAACAGTTATCAGCCAGTGCGAACTCTGGACAGATAATGTTGCTGATTATGAAGACACAGAAAACGTAATTTCTTATTCTATAGATGAAAACTATGGTAATCTAAAAGTTGCTGAGCCAACAGTCAAATTTGGAAAATAGAAATCTTTGGATTCTTAAAGTTTCCATCTTCTAAAAGCCTTTCAGTCCAATAATAATTTTACTATACAACTACTTATTGACGCAAAAAGCCGTTTTCTGATATAATATTTTTTAACGGGCCATTAGCTCAGCGGTTAGAGCAGAGGACTCATAATCCTTTGGTCCAAAGTTCAAATCTTTGATGGCCCATTTTGTAGGATTTACAATTCTTTCTGATTTGTAAATCCTTTTTTTATGTTTAAAAGTATGATATTGAAAAGAAACAGGCATTCCTTGAATATCCTGATGAACACCGTGAATATGCCTGAAAAAATTTTTAAACCTACAATATTAGTTTTTGCTAGTTCAAATGGTTCTGATAAATTTTCCCCGATACAATAAGGCATTAAATTTTATTCCAAAATTGATAGAGGTCTGTGATATATTCCATTTATATAACAATACTATAAAAACTTGAAGTGTCTGTTTGAAATTCAGATATCTTTAGTAAAAAAAACAGCTATATGTCATGGATGAAGTTTCAACTTCTGTTACTTCACCTTTTATTACTTCGATTGTTGTTCCTAGATGATTGTTTCCACTGTCATGTTCGTCGATAGCAATTAGGTATTGTGCTTCAGAGGCTTTTAAAGTGTATTTATCGCCTTTTTTCAGATTTACAGAATAAGTTTCTAATTTATTGCCCTTGTAGGTCTGATTCTGCAGATAAACTTTTTTTACTTCTAGATCTCTGTCATTTGTAAGAACAATTGTTCCATCATTCAGACCACAGCTTACAAGCAGTATAACAGATAAAATCAAAGCAATCCAAAATAATTTTTTCATATATTCTTCCTTATTTTTATTTTTTTAAAAATTATACTGATATAACTAATATCTTGCAAGGCCTGGAATTTATGTTATGTCTTTACACTTTTTCGCTGTAAAATCTCTATATCTTCTCCCTGTCAGTATTTAGCGTAAGGCAGTTCTTGACTCGATGGCTGCTTTTTTTCTGGCTGTTTTGGGCTTTTCGGTTTTTGCGGTTTTGCCGGCTTAACTGGTTTTTTCTTACTTTTATCATACGGATAAGTTCTTTTATCATCTGTGTTACCAATTGTATCCTTAAGGTAAAAGTTTTCGAGCGGTTCATATCCCAAAGGTTCAACTAGTTCATTCCAGTTTTCTGGCAGTTTTATTTCTGTCGTATAAAAACCGCCGCCTGGTATTACCTGGAATTTATTTCTGTTTGCATCTCCTGTCACTAACAAAGCAGTATCGCCTTTATTCATCGTGGCAATTGTCATAATTTCTTTTTCTTTTACAATTGGTTTTAGCCACTGTGGTGTCGGTGTCATTTCTGCTTTTTCTTCTTTGTCATTTTTCAGCATTTCATAATGTTCATCAAATGTATGTCTTTTATACTGCTGACTTCCAGTATTTGCCCAATAATGTGCATAATTTCTTAATGCAAGCGGTCTTCGGGCTGTAGCTATCAGAGAATCTTCAAGACTATTTTTTGTTTTATAATCTTTTGCCAGAGCCTTTGCTACATATTCAGTAATAAATACTGTTCGCGGAACCTGTGGTTTTGTATTTCCCAAACCATTCTGTTGTTTTTCTGTTATATCAAAAGCCATCATTTCCATTATTTTTTTTGGATCGTCTGTTGCTGGTGTAACATTATTCCCCCACGCAAGTGCACTTGAAAGCGTTATTGTATTGTCATTTAATTTATATCCCTGTTGAACATGATAAGGTTCCCATCCGATTTTTACACAGGCCTCTTCATCTTCACTAAAAGTAAAAGGCGTCAGATATCCAAAACTTCCCATACGATTTTCTTTTACATAGTATCCGCCTATATTCAGCATACACAAATCTATAAATCGGCCAAAAGCCTTATTTGCTTTTTCACTAATCATTCCCTGCTGATTATCTATTCCCAGTTGTCTTGCTAAAGGTCCATTAAACCAGGCAAAAGGAGTCCACCCATGTGTAGACTGAAGTGGCCGTCTCCATTCTCCATTATTCATACCAGTTACGAAGGCAATACACAAGGGCATAAACTCTTTTGGAACACCAGCCATAACTGCATTTGCTGCGACTGTATACACTGCACACTCTCTATAAGCAACTGCAATTTTTCCAAGATTATCAGTTGCCTTATATGGCGTAAAAGCCAGATATTCCTGTATTTTTTCATCCGTAGGCGGTACAACAGGAAGTCCATCAGTCCAGTTATTTATGGCCATATATTCCTGTATTTCATCATAGTTTCCATAATAAATTATTTCATCTGCAGGGCGTTTTCCGTCTGGAGCATATTTTTCAATTTCCTTTTTTGTAATTGGAGAGGTTAAAGCTTCTTTTATTTGTGGCCATAAAACTTGCCGTGCATTTTTCTTAAGTTCTTCAGTTGAATGAGATGCAAAAGCTCCAGGGTATTCTGCTGTAGGCAAAACAGGTACCCCCCTGTTTACCCCTGTTGATTTAATCTGTGCAATAAAAGTCGGGGCTCCAACCGTTACTGTAGGAATACCCATATATTCAGCTGCTATAGAATTTCCACATTCTTTTGTGGTACATAATCCACAGCCACAGTTTCCGGCTATTACTGCATCAATTTTTAATTCTTTTAATTTTTCCTGAAAAGCCTTTGTTTTATCAGTTTTTCCAAATACCGAAAAAGGTCCAGCCTGTCCAATGTCTTCAAACATAAAAATTTTACAGGACGGATATTCTTTTTCTATACATTTTTTAATTTCATTATGTGTAGTTACAGCCATAAAACTTCCGCCTACAAGGGCTATTCTTTTTCCGTTTAATGTCTCCAGCCGTTTCGCCTGTTTTATCATTGGAACATCATGATATCCAACAGGCGAAACAATTGCATAGTTTTCTTTACCGTCATCGGAATACTGCGGAACAAGGCATACACCATCAACACATTCTTCCGGATTAAGAGAAGGCTTTTTCTTTGAATAGATTGTTGTTGCAAAAACTGAAAATGAAAAAATACAAATTATTAAAACTAAAACAATGCTTCGTTTCATGGAACGTCTCCTGCAAAAAGGCTTTTTAAATAGTAAACAATTAAAATGCAACATGGATACAATTTTCAATCACAAGATAGTTCTTCTATGGGGTTTTCATATTCATGGACATTTGTTACTGAAAGAAACATAACTCTTATTGGTTACGATACAGCAACAGGTCTTTTTTCATTTTTCATTAAATCTGCAAGTGTAACACTGTTTAAATAATCTGTAATATGGTTATTCAGCTCGCTCCACATTGGAAAAGTACGGCAGTCTTTTCGATGATCACAGATTTTTGCATCACATTCCAGACAAGCAACCGGTGCCAGATCTCCTTCTGTAAGCCGTAGTATTTCACCTACAGTATAATCGGCCGGTTTTCTTGTCAATTTGTATCCGCCGCCTTTTCCCTGAATACCCACAACCATATTCTTGGCTACTAAAACCGGCATTATCCTTTCCATGTATTTTAGTGATATATTCTGTCGTTCAGCTACAGACTTCATTGCAATATAATTTCCATTACTGTGTTCTGCAATATCAATCATAACCCGCAATGCATATCGTCCACGTGTTGAAACAAACATAATTAATCCTTATAAATCACAACAATGTTCACAACTGTCACAGGCCGGAAATTGTGATGCATCATATTCGATGTGATTTTTATCGTAATAATCTTTTACGGCTGTTTTGATGGCTTCTTCAGCTAAAACTGAACAGTGCAGCTTATGTTTTGGAAGTCCATCAAGAGCTTCTGTTACTGCTTTGTTGGTGAGCATTAATGCCTGACTTAGAGGTTTTCCTTTGATAAGTTCAGTTGCCATAGAACTGGAAGCTATAGCACTTCCACAGCCAAAAGTTTCAAACTTTACATCAGAAATTATATCCCTATCAATTTTAAGATATATTTTCATGATGTCACCACAAACAGGATTTCCTACTTCACCAACACCGTCTGCATTTTCTATTATACCAACATTTCGTGGATTTCGAAAGTGGTCCATTACTTTTTCACTGTATAATGCCATTTTATCACGCCTCCTTAAAATATTTATTTACTGAAAACATGCGGTCTTTTACCACTTGCCAGATCACGCCATAAGGGCGACATATTTCTAAGATACTTTACAACTTCTGTTACCGCATCAACAATGTAAGCCACGTCTTCTTCTGTTGTTTCTTCATCTATTGTAAGACGAAGTGATCCGTGTGCAACTTCATGAGGTCTTCCGATTGCAAGAAGAACATGACTGGGATCTAAAGAACCAGAAGTACAAGCCGAACCTGATGAAGCACAGATGCCTTTATCATCAAGTAAAAGCAGCAGAGATTCACCTTCTATTCCTTCAAAACAAAAACTCACATTTCCTGGTAATCGCTGGGTTTTATCTCCGTTAATCTCACCATAAGGTATTTTTTCCAGGCCCCCAATCAGTTTATCACGGAGAACTGATACTTTTCTTTCAGTATCGTCCAGAGTGTTACAGGCATCTTCAAGAGCCTTTGTCATTCCTCTGATAGCAGGCAAATTTTCGGTTCCTGCACGTTTTCCTTTTTCCTGTGCACCCCCATTTATCAGGCTTTCTAGCAGGATTGTTTTTTTTGCAAACAAAACTCCTGTCCCTTTTGGTCCATGAAACTTATGTGCAGAAATTGAAAGCATATCAATATTCTGTTCTTTAACATTTATCTTAATGTGACCTGCCGCCTGTACTGCATCAGTATGAAAAAGCACTCCTTTTTCACGGCATACTTTTCCAATTTCTGATATCGGCTGTATTGTTCCAATTTCATTGTTGGCATACATAACCGTTACAAGGCAGGTATCTTCCCGAATTGCCTCTTTTACCTGCTGAGCACTTACGATTCCATTTTTGTGTACATCCAGAAGCGTTACATCAAAACCCTGTTTTTTCAGTTTCTCCAATGTATGTAAAACAGCATGATGTTCGAACGCAGTAGAAATTATGTGTTTTTTTCCTTTTTTTTCTCCAATGTGTGCCGCAGTTAAAATTGCCTGATTATCTGCTTCGCTGCCACCAGAAGTAAAATAAATTTCCCGAGCTTCTGCACCCAGACATTTTGCAACTCTGGATCGTGCATCCTCTAATGCTTCTCTGGCTTTTTGTCCGAATTCATACAGACTTGACGGATTACCATAACAACCGTCCATGTATGGCAGCATTTCTTCAATTACTGCTTTACTCATTTTTGTAGTTGCAGCATTATCTGCATATATCATTTTTTTTATAGACATGATAGAATTCCTAAATCGAATAGAATTTATTTCAGAAGTGTTTTACACCTACCAAAACAGTAGGTAAAATATATATTTATTTTCTCTTTTTGTCAACAATTTGCTTTTCGATTTTCTAGAAATTTTGTTTTTCTTTAGTCTTTTCTATTTTTGTATTTCGTTCCCAAAAAACTCCGTCACTGTATCCCTGAATTTTTTTATTATGTTCAGCATGTTCAAGCCTTTTTTCAGCCCAGATGCAGTATTCCCTGTTTTGTTCAATCCCAAAATAATGCCGGTTTAGTTTTTTCGCCGTAACACTTGTCGTGCCGCTTCCTAAAAAAGGATCCAGAACTATTCCATTTTTAGGACAACTTGCCAGTATCAGTTTGGCAATTAGTTTTTCAGGCTTCTGTGTCGGATGATCTGTATTTTCAGGCATTGACCAGTATGGGACAGAAATATCATCCCAGAAATTTCCAGGATGGGTCATACGGAATTTTCCTTCATCAGTTTCCTGCCAGTCTTTTGGTTTTCCATTTTCTTTATATGGAGCAATCACTTTTCGTTTTTGCATTACCGAATCTACATCAAAATAATAATTGCTGCTCATAGTTCCAAACCAGATGTCTTCACAGGAATTTTTCCAGTTGGTTTTTGAACCGCGCCCTTTTTCTCTTTGCCAGGTAATCCGATTTTGAATAATGCAATATTTTTTCATTACCGAATAAATTGCACTTGTACATTTCCAGTCACAGCAAATATAAATTGATGCAGTTTCCTTTGCAGTTTTTAAGATTTTTGGAAGCCAGCTTTCTAAATAATCAATGTAAGAAGTATCATCCGTTTTTGAAAATTTAAAACCATTATAATTTTTTGCCAGATTATAAGGCGGATCAATAATCAAAAGGTCAGCAAACTTTTCTGGAAGAAAATCAATTACTGAAAACAAATCCGCACACAGAGTTTTATCAATAAGGCTTTCAACTGAAAGTATTTTTTCTTTTTCCAATGATAAAATTTTTTCATTATAATAAGAACGCTCTGTTTCCGTTACAGTTAATGTTCTGTTATTTTGCGCACGGATTTTTTCTGTCATTATTTTTTCTTTAACAAGGCTGCAAACGGATTGTAAGTATCACCTGAATCATCCTGTGTATTCAGATACTTTGTCGTTGTTTCATCCTGCTCTTTTGACTGAGTACTCTGCAGAGAGATGCGTTTGTTTGCTTTATCAATTGCCTTTATAATAACAGTCATCGGAGTTCCAGTTTTAAACACTTTTTTTAAATTCGTGTTTCGATCAACATTTTCCAGTTCGCTTGCATGTAAAAGACCGTCAATGCCATCTTCCAGATTAATGAATAATCCAAAATCTGCAATTCTCGAAATTTTTCCGGAAACCTTTTGTCCGACAGAATAGTGCTCTAAAACCGATTCCCATGGGTCTGACAAAAGTGCTTTCAGACTTACTGAAACTTTTTCGTGTTCCCAGTCTGCCCTGATAATTTTTACGGTAACTTCATCTCCTAGTTTTAAAACAGCATTAATGTCATCAACATGTCCACGTGAAATTTCCGAAACAGGCAAAAGAGCCTGAAAACCACGGATATCCACAAAAGCCCCGTAATTTTGGATTGATGTAATTTTCCCTGTAACAATCTGTCCAACTGCAAGCTGTTGTGAAAGCTGTGATATTTCTTCATTATGTTTATCTTCCAGAACAGCACGGTTTGAAACAAGGATATTTCGTCCGTCTTCTGAATACTGTGTAATTTTGAAAACCAGATGTTTTCCAACGTAGTATGAGCTTTCCTGTTTTTCTTTAAATCCCATCTGTGAATATGGACAGAAGGCTCTTGCAGTTCCGATTTTTATTTCATATCCGCCTTTGATTTCTTTTTCGACATTGCCTTCAACCGGAATATTATTTTTGTATGCATTTTCCAACATAGTTTTGTCTGCTTTATCACCTGCTATTTTTGTTGTAAAACGCATCTCCCCGTTCTGTGTTCCAACAAAAAAGCATTTGATTTTATCACCAGTTTTCACAGTCATTTTTCCGTCTTTGTCGAGAAGTTCTGATGCATCAAGCACACCTTCACTTTTTGCATTCATATCCAGAAAAATTGTATCATCAGTAATTGCAACTATTTCCAATTCTATCTGTTGACCTATTTCAAAAAATTTCAATTATTCCTCCAGTTTCTGTAACAAAGAAATATAAAACCTGTTCAGAGTTTCATAAAATTTCCAGACGCAGGTTTTTGAAGTTCCTTTACAGATATTCTACAATACCATTTTTTATATATTTATAAAAGGGAAGCAGGAAAAATCGTTCGAGATAAGTTTTCGAAGTTCCCTAAACTGTTTTTTTTTATTAAAATAGATATATAAATTTTTTTTGAGGTAGAAAAATGGCTTATAAAATTTTTATTGACGGAAAAGAAGGAACAACAGGTTTAAAAATTTTTGAACGCTTTGCCAATCGTAAAGACATTGAAATACTTTTAATTGATGAAGATAAACGCAAGGATCCTGCTGAAAGGGCTAAAATGATAAATGCATCAGATTTTACTTTTTTATGTCTTCCAGATGCCGCTTCAATCGAAGCAGTAAGTCTATGCACAAATTCTAATGTACGCATCATCGATGCCTCCACTGCACACAGAACAAATCCTGAATGGACTTACGGATTTCCAGAATTATCCGAACAACACCGAAAAGCAATTGCATCTTCAAATCGGGTAGCAAATCCTGGGTGTTATGCTTCTGGTTTTGGTGTTTTATGCTATCCGCTTGTAAAACACGGAATCATCAGCCCGGATTATCCTGTGGTTTGTCATGCTGTTTCCGGTTATTCTGGAGCAGGCAAAAAAGCCATTGCACAATACGAAGATAAAAACCGAGATTTCCAGCTGGACAGTCCGCGCCTTTATGCTTTGACTCAGGAGCATAAACATCTTCCAGAAATGATGAAGGTTTCGGGCCTTAACTACAAACCTGTTTTCAATCCCTATGTATGTGACTATTTTTCAGGAATGACCGTTACAGTTTCGCTTCATGCAAGACTCTTAGAAAAAAAACTGACTGCAAAGCAAATTTGTGAAGTTTTTAAAGAACACTATTCCGGCTGCAATTTTATCAAAGTTGCTGATTTTCTGGGAGAAGGAACTCTTACAGAACCTTTTATTCCTGCAAATACACTTTCTGGAACAAACAGAATGGAACTGTTTATCTGCGGAAATGATGAACGTATTGTTTTAACAAGCCGTTTCGATAATCTTGGTAAAGGTGCATCAGGAGCAGCAGTACAATGTTTAAACATCATGATGGGAATTGATGAAACCACTGGTCTGATTTAATCTGCTACACAAGTGTTCTTGCAATAATTATGCAATATCCTCTACAACTTTTTCTGGTGGTATTTCCAGTAATTCCGGATTATTTAAGTACACCTCCATCTGTCTGAAAGCATTTGCAAAGATATGCCCTGAAATAATTCTTTCATCCATAACAAGTCCTATTGGAATGCATTTTTCCAGAACTATTTCCCCTTTTTTACTTGAAACTACTTCTTCCATATTTCCCATAGCCATAATCATTGAAGTAGTTCCAAAATTATACACATGATGATAAATATAATTTGTTTTGATACTTGCCAGATTTGTTATTGTCATAGTGCAGTGGAAAGGACTTGCTTCAATTATTTTTCGTGGAAGCAGATTATGTTTATCCATCCATTTAAAAATACTTACTCCTAAACGGCACAACCCAGGAATTGAAAGCAGTTTTGAAATCATTATATCTGTAGAATTTGTTTCTCCAGCAGCACGATTTTGATTGATATAAGAATCAACAATTTTCTGAACATCAAAGATTGTATTTTCAGGCTTAAAATACATTTTATTCATTGTGCCGTCATCATCATCTGGTTTTAAAACCACCATTCCTACTGCAATTTCATTACGGGCATATAACCTTTTATTTACGATGAAGCGGTTTAATGCTGGATATTGAGAAAGCGTCCGTACAAAAGAAGCCAGAATCACTGAAAGATGTGATATATGTATTCCTTCCCTTCGTTTTTGACAAATGTATTTATGAATAGGTTTTTCTTTAATTCTAAGTTTAATCATGTTTAACGCATCATTTCGTTCTGCCATTATATGCATCGCAACCTGATACATTGCTTCTGCAGTTTTTATTCGTCGTCCATCTTTACGCATGTTGATTTTCCTTTGTGTAATAAACTTTGATAAAAATATTATATCATAGGAAACAGCAAATAAGCAAAAAAAAGCACATCCATTTTTGAAGCCTGAACTTCTATGAATGTGCCTTTGCTCTTTGCTAATGCAAATTATTTTTTAATCCTTTTCAGATAAGCTTTTACTTCTTTGTAAACTGCTTTTCCATTGAATCCGTATTTTTCATCCAGAACCTGATATGGAGCAGAATCTCCAAAGCGGTCGCGGCCAAATACGTATCCGTTTGCTCCTGCAAGTCCTTCAAGTGTAACAGGAAGTCCGGCAGTTAAGCCAAATACTGGAACACCCTGTGGCAGAACCTTTGCCTGGTATGCCTTGCTCTGCTCACGGAAAAGTCCTTCTGAAGGAGCAGAAACCAGCTGAACTTTAAGTCCATCCTTTTCGAGCATCGGTAAAGCTTCCTGAAGTGTGGAAACTTCTGAACCATTTGCCAAAAGCACGATATCTGGTGTGCCAGTCATTTTATTTACAATGTAAGCACCTTTTTCTGCCTGAAGAGCATCCTTGTAGCGTGTTGAGCCTTTGCGTGCAGGAAGATCTGCAACATTCTGACGGCTAAAGATAAGGGCTGTAGGACCATCTGTATTTTCCATAGCCATCTTCCATGCTACTGTTGTTTCAATTGAATCAGCCGGGCGAAGTGCAAGCAGAGAACGTTTGCCGTTATGCCGTTTAATCTTTTCCATAAGGCGGATTTGTGCTTCCTGTTCAATCGGCTGATGTGTCGGGCCATCTTCACCAACACGGAATGCATCATGTGTCCAGATGTATTTAACAGGCAGACCCATAAGGGCAGCAAGACGAACAGCTGGTTTCATGTAATCACTGAATACAAAGAAGGTACCGCAGGCTGGGATTACACCACCATGAGCGGCCATACCGTTTGCAATACAAGCCATTGTTAATTCTGAAACACCGCACTGAAGAAACTGGCCAGAGAAGTCGCCTTTGCTGAATGCTTTTGTATATTTGAGGAAGCTGTTTGTCTTATCTGAATCTGAAAGGTCAGCAGTCATAACAATCATGTTTTCAATTTCCTGAGCAAAATACTCAAGAACTTTTCCTGATGCATTTCGTGTAGCATCACCTGCTTTCTGCTGAACTTTTGTGTAATCAAATTCTGGTGCTTTTCCTGAATAGAACTGTGCCAGTTTTTTTGCAAGTTCCGGATTTTTCTTTTCCCATTCAGCCTGCTTTGCCTTTTTCTTTGCAGCATCTTTTATTTTCTGATCTTTTGCTTTTGCAATAGCCTTTTCAACTTCCGGGAAAATTACAAACGGATTGTCTGGATTTCCACCAAGATTTTCAATTGTTTTTGCAAAAGATGCTCCAGATTTTCCGATTGGCTGACCATGTGTCTTGCACTGGCGTTCGTAGCTTGAACCGTCTTCTTTTACACAACCTTTACCCATTGTTGTTTTACCAATGATGATTGTCGGGCGTTCTTTTTCTGCCTGTGCAGCTTTAAGGGCATTGCGAACTTCTTCCGGATCATCACCGTTACACTGAATAACATTCCAGTTCCAGGCCTTGTATTTTGCAGCAGTGTCTTCACTTGTAACAACTTTACATTCTGTAGAAAGCTGGATGTCATTTGAATCATAGAACATAATGAGGTTCGAAAGTCCTAAGTGACCAGCGAGGCGTCCTGTTCCCTGACTGATTTCTTCCTGGATTCCACCATCAGAAATAAATGCATAGATTTTGTGGCTCATCCATTCCCCGAATCTTTTGCAAAGAAAACGTTCAGCAATTGCAGCACCAAGAGCCATTGTGTGTCCCTGTCCAAGCGGTCCAGATGTATTTTCAATTCCACGAAGAATATCGAATTCTGGATGTCCTGTTGTAGGACTTCCCCACTGACGGAAATTTTTTAATTCATCCATTGTGAAATTGCCCATAAGAGCAAGAATAGAATACAACATTGGGGACATGTGACCTGGATCAAGATAAAATCTGTCTCGATTAATCCAGCCCATATCTGTCGGGTCGTAATTTAAGAATTCTGTAAAAAGAACGCTTACGAAATTTGCACCGCCCATTGCTCCACCCGGATGTCCAGATTTTGCTTTTTCAACCATGGCAGCAGAAAGGATACGTACATTGTTTGCTGTGCGTTCCATTGTCTTATTGTCCATAAATGACTCCTCATTTGTTTTAATTTATTAGACTTAAAAGCCAACTGTCGGACTCGAACCGACTACCTGCACGTTACGAGGGTGCTGCTCTACCAGGTGAGCTAAGTTGGCAAAATATACTTTTTAACAGTTTTTATGCTTGCCTTTGACTTGCACGCTGTTCTACATAACGACGCATATCTACGATATTTGCTACTGTAATATAGTTTTCAAAAACTTCAATTTTACGTTTTTCTACAAATTTATTTACTTCTTCACGAGCCTGCTCAAGAGTTATTCCTGCCCAGTGTGCAATATCTGGAACTGTTAAATTAAAACGTCGGCTTCTGTCATTCGGATTATTTGAAGGGCGTTGTTCATCAAACATCAGGAAAACATCCCCTACACGAGCCTGTAAATCCTGAATAACAAGTATTCTAAAGCGACGCTTTTGATCATAAATTCTCTTACAGAATAATTTCAAAAGCATCATAGCAATCTGTGGATTTCCCATTATCAGCAGTTCAAAGTTTTCTTTACTGAATTCAAGTACTTCTACAGTATCAATAGCTGTACAGGTTGCAGAACGCGGTGTATTTTCCAGAATTGCCATTTCGCCAAAAAATTCACCGGGCTTCAGAATATCAAGATTTTTCTTGGCTCCCTTAACACATTTTACCAGCTGAACCCGACCACTTTGTATAAGATAAAAACAATCACCTGGTTCAAATTCTGAAATAATTACAGAGCCCGGTTCAAATTTTTTTGCAAAACGACTGAATGCCGGTAACGAAAACTGCTTAAGGGCACCGCTTGTTGTTGGAGCAACTCCTTCATCCAGCTCAAAAGAGGATGTCATTTGTGAAGCCTTAAGCTCTGCACGTTTTTTTGAATTTGTGTAAAGCACGGCAACAGCTTCTTTATTTGGAGCCTGCGGAAAACGCTGCAAAAATTTCATGCAGACATCGCAGCAGGTTTTGTATTGCTCATCATCATAAAAACTTTGTGCAACCTGAAGCATTCCTGTATACTGATTAACCACTTCCTGACTGTTCAAAACTGATTCGGTTTTTTTATGGATTGTTCTAAGCTGATTTGAAAACACTTTAAGCATTTTCATAATTACCTGTTTGTTGGAACTGAACATTGCTTCAAATTCCTGAATTGACATGGAAATTGCGATTGAATCAGAAACAACTGTTGCAGTTTCTTCACGAGGAAAATGTCCCAATGCAGATTTTACACCAAAAAACTCACCTTGTCTGATATATTCGGTTACCGGGATTCCAGTTTCGATATCTGTACTCGTTAATACGATAAGACCTTTCTGGAGAATAAAAATACGATCGTCTTTATCACCAGAGAAATATATAATTGACCCCTTAGTGTACTGCATTGCCTTAGGCATGTTTTTCTTCCTCTCGAACCTTTTAATTTAAAAACACTATTATTATAATGATACCACAAAACAAAAAAATATGCTATTGTTTTTTTATGATAGATTTACATTGTCACTCGACAGCATCCGACGGAATGTATTCACCTTCAGAATTAATCCGTCTTGCAAAAGAAAAAAATATTACAGTTTTAGCTTTAACAGACCATGATACAGTTTCCGGGCTTGATGAAGCAGAAACTGAAGCATCAAAATCTGGAATAAAATTTATCAGAGGAATAGAACTAAACATAGAATGGCCCACCGGAGAATTCCACCTTTTAGGTTTAGGTCTAAAAGAAATCTCAAAAGATTTAGAAAAAGTCATAACAATGCTCCAGGAAAACCGAAACAAACGAAACAATAGCATAATTGAAAAAATGCGTTCTGATGGCATTGACTGTGATTTCTCAGACATTCAAAAGCTTGCACTTGGTAAAGTTATTGGTCGCCCACATTTTGCAGAATATCTGGTTAATATAAAAAAAGTAAAAAACAGACAGCTGGCTTTCGACAAATATCTGGCAAGAGGTCGTCCATATTACGAACCGCATCATGGGGCTAATCTGGATGAAGCTGTAGTTGCCATAAAATCTTCTGGAGGAGTTCCTGTCCTGGCACATCCTTTATCACTTTATGTTTCATGGGGCAAAATAGAACCAGTATTATCTGATATACATGAGCGGGGTGTTGAAGGCCTGGAAGCGTATCATCCGGGAGCTCGACTGGTAGAATGCCAGCGTCTGGAAAAACTGGCAGAAAAACTCGGATTTTTTGTGACGGCTGGAAGTGATTTTCATGGCGAAAAAGTTCGTGCCGACAGAAAACTCGGAATTACTGCCGGAGGAAAAAAAATCGAAGAAAAATTCTATGAATCCTTAAAGAATCACCTTTAAGGAAAAAAGTTTTCATGTCTGGTAAAAAAATGAATCGAATCGAAAAAAATGAACAAAAACTGGATAATTTAAATGCAACGGTTTCCAGCCTGATTCTTCAGCTGGAAAACTTTGAAAAACTTATTCCGGAATATCATGAACTGAATAAATACTATGGCAGCAAAAACTGGTTCAAGGATAAAAAAGATTTTGAAAATTGTAAAATTAAAAATGTCAAAGCAGGGGTTTTAAGTGAAGATGCAGTATGGAACCTTGATGAAAATATCAGTGAACTGATAATAAAATTCGAAGAACTTTCTGCCTTGATAAAAAAGGAAAAATCCTAGCTTATATTAAACTTTTATCAGAACTTGTATATAATTTTCTTATGAACATAAGACGCGCTTTAAACAAAGACACTAAACGTATTTTAGAATTATTGGTTCAGGTTAATAATGTGCACAATGACGGCCGGCCGGACCTGTTTATCCGTGACAAAACAAAATACACTGAAACAGAATTATTAAACATAATCCGAAATGATAAAACACCGGTTTTTTGTGCAGTAGACGAAACAGATTCTGTACTTGGTTACGGTTTTTGTGTTATACAATCCCACGAAACTGATGATAACTGGCATAATATCACGACCTTATATATTGATGACATCTGTGTTGATGAAAAATACCGTGGTAAGCATATTGGAAAAGCCCTTTACGAGTATATTACTGAATATGCCCGTAAATCCGGATGTTATAATATTACGCTCAACGTCTGGGAAAAAAATCCGGAAGCAAAAGCCTTTTATGAAAAAATGGGGATGTCAATACAAAAAACCGGAATGGAAAAAATTCTGTAATTTATCAGGCAGAACGAACTAAACGAAAGCCAATATTGAAAATAAACGAATTTTTATTTAACCAAGTCGTTTTTCCAGGCTTCATACTTTTCTAAAGTTTTTTTAGGACGATTTCCAGTGTAACCATAGCCATTTCTTCTTTCTTTCGACATTTCATTAAAGTTTTCACAATACTTACAGCCCATATCACACCAGATTGGGGTATTTACCTCTGGATAAATTCCTTTTATTGGTTTTCTTGCTCCTGTTTCAACATCATACGAAGCGTCAAGAGCATAAAATCTTGCCCATAAATCCTGGGCTGATACATCATCAGCCATAACCTGTTCATAATTGTAATAACGCCCGTTTAATACTTCGCCTATAGCAGGATTTTTTATTATTTTTTTATTATGAATCCGTACTTCATCCATATCAAACCAGTTACAGGCAGCTTCTATTGCATTTATTATTTCCTGTGAAGGATTATCTTCTTCCATTAAAAATTCAACCAGTTTTGCAGATTCTGTAGAACATACCGAAGGCGGTTCAAATTCACGTGCCCAGACAGGTTTCAGAGTATCATGAGAATGCTGCTGACACCAGGCTGTTAAAATTTTTGTGCCATCTTTTAAAGTTAGAATTATCTGAGTTTTTAGAACACATTCAATTCCTTTGTTATATGCATTTAAAGCCTTTTGTCTCATTTCGGCAGGAACCACACTATAAAGTGAATCATTTTTTGCAATATTTTTCAGTGTTCTTAGTGTTTCTGTCATAACATCATCATTATAGGTAATGGCAAAAACATCAGCACCTGTAAAACCACCGGAAACAGGATGCTGTGCATTCAGAATCCATTGAATTGCTTTATTCATACATTCCAGATACCTTTGTTCAGGAATTTGAACATAAACTTGTGCCAGATACTTTATTTGTGAAAAAATATTACCATTATCTATTGTGCTGCCGTGGGAATCGGTTTTAAGTCCATAAGTAACTGGTGTTATAGATTTATTCTGATTCTGAAGCTGCAAAAGTTCTTTCAATGAGTATTTACGTTGAAAATCCAGATTTTTTGCCCAGCCTCCATCAGGATTCTGCAAATAAACCATATTTTCCGCAAAACCTGCTATCTGATCTGTGTCATACAAATCCCATGGAGGAATTGAATCCGGATATTTATATCTTGCATGATTAAAACCATCAGAAAAATCTTTTATATCAATTGCAGAATAATGAACCAAAACTTTTTTTGAAAAATCCTGTTCTGATTCAGTTAAGGACATTTTACAATATGAAGATGTACAACTGATAATAAAAAACACCAGCAGAATCAATCCGGAATATTTTATTTTCGTAAACAAAAAATGTGAAAAATTTACAGTCATAAGTTTATCCTGATACTACTATAGTATCACATTTTCTTTCTTTTTTGTTTAACACTTTTTCAGAACAAAAATGTATTCAGAAACATGTATATCACGATTACACAGATTGCGACTGCCCCGGAAAGTGTTATAAGATATTTCTACGGTTTTTAATTGTCCATATTTTAGAAGCATTTCAGTCATTTGTTCAAAACTGATAAAGCCTTCTGAATTATATGAAACTATTGCATATTTTGTGTCTAAATTCCTGATAATCTGTTCCAGTGAATTCAGTGCAAGATTCGGTTTATTAAAAGTTGAACGGTTCCAGTCTTGGGTAATTCCGCTCACATGACTAATCGGGACATCAATTTTATTTTTTAGAATAAGATTAAGCATAAAGTAATTAGATCCATAAGGATGCTGATTATAAGGCGGATCCAGATATACGATATCTAGATTTTTCAGCTTACCAGAAAGTTCTACTGCATCAGTTTGAAAAATTTCTAAATCAGATTCAAAATTACTGAATACAGGTTTTTTCAATTCAATTTTTCCAGTAATTCTGGAAAGGGCATTTTTTCCACTTGCTCCAAAACAGCCTATTCCAGTTTTTTTATCTTTATAAAAGCCTTTGAAAACTCCACTAGTGTTAACATGAATCGACGCTTCTGTTAAAAGAGGTGCAAGAAAATATTTTTTTAATGAATTATCAGTTACAACTTCATCTATCAGTTTTCTATAGGTATCAATCAATAAAGCATTTTCATGTGTATAAAAAACTCTTTCACCCGCCTGAATATTTTCATCATTTTCTGGTGCATAATTCTGTGTAATTATCCCGGAATATTTTTCCTTCAGACATTTTTCTTCTATTTCTTTTAATAGTGCTTCACATTCTTTTTCAGGATAATCTTTTTTATTTGCCAGATAACATGAATTAATCAGAGCAGAATAGTTTTCCAAATCATTTACAATTAATCTACTTGAATACTGTTTTAACATCCTGGAAACAATTCCAGAGCCGGAAAATAAATCTGCACAAAGCAGATATTCATTTCCAATTTCCTGTGAAATCAACTGAACTTCTGTTTCAATGTTTTTTATGAGAGAACGCTTGTTGCCAATATATGTAATAATTTGTGTTGTGAGAAAATCAGGATTTTCTGTTTTTTTAACTTTTGCCATACATTTTCTAAAAAAAGTATATTAGTATTCCAAAAAAAAAACAACTTGGAATAAACTCAAAACCGACAAAGCAGCTTAACCGTGAACTTGAATCTGTTCGAGATGAAATTACAGCTTTCAATGCTACTCACAAAATTGACTATGAATTGCCGGAAGGCATTCTATAGGACAGATATGCAGGAAAGGTATTTTTCTAGTGACATTACAAAATTATCTCGTGCAATGACTGGCAAAAAGAGATACTATTCGATAATTCAGCGCACACCTTGGAATTACAAAATGCCTGGGCAGGCAATAAAAGATAATGGAGTTTTTGTTAAAGGAGAAATAAACTATGGGAACCGTAGGAGTCATTCGCGATAGCAAAAAAACTTGCAGGGCAATTTTTTAGACGAGTCTCAGTGAAGGCTGTGCCTGAACCTGAACCGACCCCAAAGCAACTAATGAAGAAAAATCGCAAAATGACTACAATAGAAACAATGAACCGTGCAAAGCTTCACGAATCCATAATCAATAATTCTCAAATGACCTTTGCCCGCAGTGGAGGTAACGGCGGCCAGAATGTGAATAAGGTGAATACAAAAGTGCATCTGGTTATTCCAGTTACTTCCCTGGGAGGCCTTACTGATGCAGAACTTATTCGTCTTCGTTCAAAGCTGGCAACTATCATCAATAAGGAAGACTGTCTTTTCCTCGATGTGGATGATGAGCGCTACCAGGAACGCAATCGTGAAATTGCACTTTCCCGTCTTGAAAATAGAATTGTTCAGGCTCTGGTAATTCCTAAAAAGCGAATCAAAACAAAGCCGACTCGTGCTAGTAAGGAACGAAAATTAAAGTTGAAGAAAATCCGCAGTGAAATTAAAAAGAACCGGGGAAAGATTATATAAAATAACGAGACAAATTATTCTGTTTCAAAATATTCATTGATAGCTTTTGACAATTCAATTTTAGTCTGAGTTCGAATTTGTTTGTGTTGTACATTTCGTTCCCATTTGCGGTAGCGGCTTGTTTACCAGCCTTCATAATGCCATAGTTCACATTCTCTTTTGTAATTGAGCCAATTATCAAGTTTCT
>JAEEGL016506600.1_pt1 | contig 19660 bp, 15 predicted proteins | sample 9134231 | NCBI WGS metagenome assembly JAEEGL01 (sample SAMN16246548, study PRJNA631951) | gut metagenome | biome: gut microbiome; feature: rumen; material: fiber-attached | host: Bos | place: Iran: Karaj | collected 2018-10 | reverse complement strand
TCAGGATCCAGATTGGACGTGTCATGATCTTGTGATCGTGTGTATATGTGAGGAATTCGTCGCGTTCCTTCCGGCTGTCCAGAATGACCGCGTTCAGCCAGTAGTTGGAACGGGCATCCTTGGGCTCCAGATTGTACTTGATCCCGATGGATGCGAAGAATTCAGCGTACTTGGCTGCCAGTTCGCGTTTGATCTGAACAAACTTCTCCAGTTGTTCGATTTGTCCGCATCCCAGCGCGGCCGCCAGATTCGTCAGGCGGTAGTTATACGCTGTGTAATCGTGGCGGTATTCCCAACGATGAGGGATCTTCGCCGTCGTCGTGATATGTTTCGCGAGTCTGGCCTTTTCCTCGTTGTCCGTGAGGATCATGCCGCCGCCGCCGGTCGTGATGATCTTGTTTCCATTGAAGCTGATTGCGCCGAACTGACCGAACCGTCCCGTGTGTTTTCCCTTGTAGAAAGATCCCATGCTTTCGGCAGCGTCTTCGACAAGCGGGATATGATATTTTACCGCAACCTCGGCGATTTCATCGATTCTGCATGGATGCCCGAAAGTATGCATCGGAACGATCGCAGCGAATCTCCGGCCGGTTTTGTTGTTGTAGCAAAAACCGTCAGCTTTTTTGAAGGAATTCTCTATGAGGAACGCATCAAGTTTTTCCGGAGACATTCCCATGTTGTCGCGGTCAACGTCAACAAACACTTGATGTGCGTTGCAATAGCTAATCGCATTGCAGGTTGCGATGAAGGAAACCGGCTGCGTGATCACTTCTTCATCAGGATGAACACCGGCGAGCAACAGCGAAATGTGCAGTGCGCTGGTCCCATTAACAGCGGCAACAGCATATTTTGCACCAGTATAATCGGCGACGGCTTTTTCGAATTTTCCAACGTATTCGCCCACGCTTGACACAAAGTTGGAATCCATCGCGTCAAGTAGGTATTTGCGTTCATTTCCACAAAAACGTGGGTCATGGAGAATGATCATATTCTCCGGTTCGGAGAAGGTCTGCCGAATAAAAGAAACGATTTCAGAATAGTTCATGTGCACTTGAAGAAGATTTTTATTTTGTTAAGAAATCAACAAATTCTGCAGAAAGCTTGTTACGGGAAAAAGACTGTTCGGCCAGTTTTCTGGCATTGATCCCGAATTCTTTTCTCATTTTCGGAGAATCGGCCAGCTGGATCAATGCAGTAGCAAATGCCTCCGGATCGTCAGGCGGAACGACTAGTCCGCAGTTCGATTTCGTGATATGATCCGCCAGAAATCCCGGATAGTTATTCAAAACCGGAAGGCCGGAAGCGATATAATCAAAGAACTTGTTCGGAGAAGTCCCGTAATAAAAAGCCGGGACATTTTTGAGGATCATGAGACCGATATCGGCGGATGCCACGATCCGGTTCAATTCAATCTTGGGAACGGGGTCAAAAAACAGACAGTTCGAGAGATTCTCGTTTCTTGCCCGTTCCTGCAAGTGAGCCTTCTGGTTGCCGGAACCGATAAAAACGATTTTGATATCGGCGCGGCCTTTTTTCAGAAGGACCGCGGCGGCATTGAGAACCGCATCCAGTCCGTTCGCGATGCCATGTGCACCGGTGAAAATCGCAACCTTATCCGTTTCCGAAATGCCCGTCAGATTCAGCTTGCCGCGGTTAGCCGGAGTGAAAATCCGCAAATCGCATCCGTTGGGGATCATCACGATCGGTTTGTTCCTCTGGGACCGCCTGCGAATTCCTTCACAGATCCCGGGCGAAAGACCGATTGCCTTGTCTGCCGCATGATAACTCATCCATTCCAGTACGCTCATCCCCGCGAGCAGGAACGGATTTCTCATCCCAAGCGCCTTCGGCAATTCCGGCCAGAGGTCGCGGACCTCGAAAATAAACTTTTTGCGACGGAAGAGTTTTGCGACGATCCCGGGAATTCCCGCCGTAAGCGGCGTTGAAGTTGCAAAAACCAGATCATAGTTCTCGTGGAGCACGATTTTTACTCCGGCTGCGGCAAACTTCAAAAACGTCATCGCTCGTTTGGCGATTCCATCGTTGTTGGAATACGGCAGCGCGATTTGAATGACATCGATCCCGTCTACATCGCCATGGTATATGTACTGCTTTTTTGTCTGCGGCAGATTCAGTTTTGCAACTTCCCCACAAACCATGGTGACCTGATGACCAGCCGCAATCAGCGCTTTGGCCATCTCATAGGATCGGGTACCGCCGGCCTGTGTAGGAATTTGAAAATGTTGGTGAAAATAAAGTATTTTCATATAATGTTGGTTTTTGCATGGATAGCATTATATCGCTATTTCTGAATAATCAGACTTATTTATTCGGTTGGGTTTAATGGACAAGCGGTTTCTATGCGAACACTGTGAGCGAATACGCCAATGCGGAAGGCATCAAGCAATATATCGCGAACCAAGGTTCTTATAGAAAAAACCTTGAACAACAACTTGACTTTGACTTCTGACATGGTAGTTCCCTTAGATACCCCGCTGCTTGCGGCATGGTAGTTCATTTGCTGATCAAGTAATGGGGGATATCCGAGATTAATCTCCTGAAAGCGTGAAATATCAGGATTATTTTTTGTTTCAATCTCTTCTGAACAGGTCTCTGGTGTAGACTTTGTCTTCGACGTCTTCAAGCACAGCGTCATATCGGTTTGCGATAATGGCATCGCTGCTTTTCTTAAATTTTACGATATCATTCACAACGAGTGAGCCAAAGAACGAGATGCCGTCGGGCAGGGTGGGTTCATAGATAATGGTCGTCGCGCCCTTTGCCTTGATGCGCTTCATAATGCCTTGAATGGAGGATTGCCGGAAGTTGTCGGAATTTGCCTTCATGGTTAGGCGGAACACGCCGACGATGAGGGGACGTTCCTTTTCGGCGTTCCACATGCTGTTTGCCGTATAATATCCGGCCTTTTCCAGCACACGGTCCGCGATGAAATCCTTGCGTGTTCGGTTGGATTCCACGATTGCCTGAATCAGGTTTTCCGGCACATCCTGATAATTGGCGAGGAGTTGCTTGGTATCTTTCGGCAGGCAATAACCACCATATCCGAACGATGGATTGTTGTACTCCGTACCGATGCGGGGATCAAGGCAGACACCGTCAATAATGTTTTTGGTGTTCAACCCCTTGACTTCCGCGTAGGTGTCCAGTTCGTTGAAATACGACACGCGGAGCGCCAGATATGTGTTGGCGAACAACTTAACGGCCTCGGCTTCCGTAAGGTCCATGAAAAGCGTCGGAATATCCTTTTTCTCCGCGCCCTCCTGAAGCAGATGTGCGAATGTCTCTGCCGCCTGCCGGGTCTTATCATCGCATCCGACGATGATGCGGCTCGGATAAAGATTGTCATACAGCGCCTTGCTTTCGCGCAGGAATTCCGGGCTGAACATGATGCGGTCAGTGTTGAACTTCTTCCTCACGGAATGGGTATATCCCACGGGGATGGTCGATTTGATAATCATGACGGCATTTTTCGATGAGTCCAAAGCGAGCTTGATCACGCTTTCGACTGCACTGCAGTCGAAGAAGTTTTTCTGCGGATCGTAGTTCGTCGGTGCGGCAATGATGACGAAATCCGCGGATGAATAAGCGCTTGCCGCATCTGTCGTTGCTGACAAGTCCAGCTTTCGTTTTCCATCTTTCGCCTCGGCAAGGAATTTTTCAATATAGTCATCCTGGATCGGGCTGATCCAGTTGTTCAGTTTTTCCACTTTTTCCGGGATGATATCCACGGCGACCACATGGTTATTCTGTGCGAGGAGGACTGCCAACGACAGCCCAACGTATCCGGTTCCGGCTATTGCAATGTTCATTTTTTTATAATTTATATTTCGCTGTTTGTTCTGCCTCGAATCCAGGCAGGAAAGATTATGTTTTATTGTTCAATTCCCTTGTATGCTTTTTGCACAAGGTGGTAACTCTCCAGATTGCCGATATCAAATCTTCGTCCAGGCATTTGATACGCGTGAACGGCTGTTTGCATGGAGAGCCACGCGATAAAGCTTCCTGGAGCATCAACGCCGCAATTGGATTCGATGCCTTTTTTCACGAGCTGGATGTCCGCGGCTTTGTAGATGTAAAACGGCGGGATGCACCAGTTGCTTTTCGGATTGGCCGTTTTTTCTTCCATGCTCATGACCCGATCGGAATCATCTACTTCCGCCACCCCGGTCTTATGAAGTTTGTTTATATCCGATTCCCAATAGCGCATGATGCACGTTGTTTTCTTTTCCTGCGCGTAGCGGATGAATCCCTGAAGACTGAAATTCAGGAGATTATCGCCGGCGATGACAAGCAGATCCTCGTTCAGTACAAGCGTGTCGATGGCGAATTGGATGTCCCGCACGGCTCCGAGACGAGTCTCGTTCGTTTCGGTCCCGTCGTCCAAAACTGTGATGGGAAAGGAATGTGCCGCCGCCCATTTCTGGAATTGTTCTGCAAACTTGTGGTTGCTGATGACCACATACTGATCAACAAGTCCGGCACCGTTGATGTCTTCCAGAAGCCAGTCAAGGATTGTCTTATCCCGAACTTTTAGGAGTGGTTTGGGGAAGTTTTCAGTAAGCGGATATAATCTTGTGGCATACCCGGCCGCAAGGATTAGACACTTCATAATATGGCTCCGAGGCCGTCCGCACTTTCGCTCATGTAGAAACAGTATTTCCCCCTCATTTCGGGGAAAGTCGCCAGATATTTTCTTTCAACTTCTTCAGCGATGCTTTCGGCTTTGTCCGGATTGATCAGTGCCATGCAGCAGCCCTTGAACCCTGCTCCGGAGAAACGTCCACCATAGATGCCATCCGTCTCGGTCATGATCTCGTAGAGCTTGATCTGTTCCGGCGCACCGGATTCCCAATTGTGAATGCTGCTCCAGCCGGATTCGAAACTCAACCTGCCATATTCCTCAAGATCGCCTCTGCGCCATGCTTCCGAGCCGGCTTCCACGCGTTTGAACTCTGTATACCAGTGTTCACAGCGCTTCCTCCATGGTGCAGGCAGACGGTCTTTGTAAGTCTGGTAAATATCAAAGCTCACATCTCTAGCATTTGCCTGGCTGAATTTGCCGTATTCCATACCCGAAAACGCCTGAAGTGCATACACCCCTGAACGGAGTTCATCGACGCGCATATTATACTTTGACCCGGCGAGACTGTGCTCCAACCCGCTGAAGAATATCGCAAACTTGTAAGGCTTCATGGACGGCAAGGTCTGGATCAGTTCATAATGGTTATTTTTGCAGTCGAGATAAAGCAAATGGTCTTTTCTGCTCAGGACCTCGCAGGACTGGTCTAGCGTACCGACGTTCACGCCGACATAGTTCTTTTCCGCATCGAATGCGATATCAATCATTTCCTGGTCGACTAGCTTGATGTCGTTGACCTTGCAGAGGGCGTGCAGGAACGAAAGAATGACAGCCGCCGATGAACTGAGCCCGCCAATTGGCATAGATCCTTCAACTACCCCGCAGATCCCTAATGAAAGGGTATATTTTTTTGCCAACGCCCATGTCGCACCCCGCAGGTAATCCGCCCAGTCGTTGACCTTGACACCGACCTCCTTGATGTGCCATTGCGCGCGTTTCGGAAATTGAAGCGAAGTCATCTCCACAACGCCATTGTGCTTCGGGCTGAACGCGATATGAATACCGGCGTTAATCGCAAATCCAGTGATCTTTCCGAGGTTATGGTCAGAATGTGCCCCGATAGGACAAATGCGGTACGGCGAAAAACTGATGCCTTCGGGGAATCTACCGTAGATTGACTTGAATTGCTGTTCACAAAGCATGTTTTGGGATATCCGATATATGAAAAGATCTGAATATGTCTACAAATCAATCGTTATTTATCCATAATACCCTTTGTACCATTCCGCAAATGCCTTGAGACCGGTTCGAATGTCGATTCTTGGCTTGAATCCATATTCTTTTTCGAGGGCATAGGAGTCTGCGAACGTTATGGGAACATCTCCGGGCTGCATCCCGATAAACTCCCGGTGTGCCTCAAAATCATAATCGGAAGGAAGAACCCTTGCCCTGACAAGTTCCTCTTGAAGTGTACAAATGAAGACCAATAGGTTTTCTGGCTGCCCGCCACCAATGTTATAAATCTTATAGGGGGGGATTGGAAGTCCATCTTCACCGCTCTGTTTCTGCGGAGGATTTTGCATGACCCGATAGATGCCTTCGACGATATCGTCGATGTAAGTAAAATCGCGCTTCATATTGCCATAGTTGAATATCTGGATCTTTTGATTAGCGGCAAGGCGTCTGGTAGCGGAATAATAGAACATATCCGGTCGGCCGGCGGGTCCATAAACGGTGAAGAAACGCAGTCCGGTTGATGGAATATTGTAGAGTTTTGAATAGGCATGCGCTAGAAGTTCATCCGATTTTTTGGTTGCAGCGTAAAGGCTGACTGGATTGTCGACCTTGTCATCTGTGCTGAACGGCACTTTCTTGTTCCCGCCATAAACTGATGAAGTTGAGGCATACACAAAGTGTTCAACTGGGTTGTGACGGCATGCTTCAAGAATGTTGAAGAAGCCAATGATATTAGATTCGATATAGACATCCGGATGTTCAATAGAATACCGTACCCCCGCCTGTGCCGCTAGATGAACAACGATGTCAAACTTGAAATCTGCAAAGAGCCGCTTTATCAGGTCCTTGTCCGCGATGGATCCGCGAATGAAAATATGTTTGACCGAGGAGTTTTTCGCGACTTCTTCAATACGGGCGAGACGCCATTCTTTCAGACCAACATCATAATATCCGTTCATGTTGTCTAAACTGACTATCGTACCCGATGTCAGTTCTATCAGAAGTCTACTAACTAGGTTTGCTCCAATAAATCCCGGAGAACCGGTCACAAGAATTTGTTTGTTGTTAAGATCTGTTATCATTATAAATAAAAAAGAGTAATTGAAGGGCGCAGAAATATTCTCTGTAAATATTATATGTGAGAATATAACGGAATAAAATTAGTACGAAACAGCGGATTCAATAATCTGGATTGTATTCTCAATATTTGAATCGTTAGAAAAAGAAAGAATTGCGGGTATAACATAGTGTGTACCTCGTGGAAAAGCCTCGGGTGAAAATTTAAGAAAACTGTCATCTTTTTTTATTGTTGAAGTAAAAGACTCCTCTTCACCAGGATGAAGAACTTTTCTGTTTGTGTAGAGGAGAGCTCCATTCTTTCCATGAATTCTAACCTTGGATCCTGCTTTTAATGGAGTTTTTATCGGTTTGTCCAGTATTATTTCAGCATGTCCATTGTCTAACATATTTATTGTAAGGATTTTCCCTTCGGTAAAACTGTTGTTGGGAATATCTGACATGTCCTCCTTCGCATCCAAAGCGAGATAACATCCGGGAGACCATTCAGTATCCGTATCAACTACTATCTTATTACTTTCTGGTAAAGAAGTAATAACCGTTAAAATTTTATTGTTATCTTTATATGGAAAATTTCTAGGATCAAGTTTTATATTTTCTTTCGTATAAGGAATAAACCCGAAACGAACAGTAGTGTCAACATTCCCAGTATTTTTTACGGTTAAAGAAGAATGAAGTGTATTATCTGCAATGAGGATTCTTTTGGAATATAATACAATACTTGTTTTTCCGGTCACTGATACAAAATCATTATCTAATAAAGAGGTTGTGGCCGTTGTATCAAAACCGGTTTTTGAAAAGATGAGTTTGCCAGGGGAGACAAGATAAATACTAGAATCATTATTAGAAAATGATAGAACTATTTTTTTTATTGATATATCGTTTTGAGAAGTTGAATAGAATTTTAGAAAGAAAGTATCATTTAATGTATCCTCTAGATGAAATATGCTAGAGGTAATAAAGTAGTCTAGGAAATTATCTTCATTATGCGAAGATGAAATGGTCTTTTGCTTATCATCTAAAACATAAAAGTTTGTCAACACATTATTGGAAAAGACATCTATTCTGCAATTCATAGTCTCATTAACATTTGCAAGTTGAATTTTGAGAGGAACGCTTTCAAAAAAGAAATTGTTTTTATTCAATTGATTAATTAATATTTTAATAATATTATCTGTGGATAAAACTGAAGAATCTGTCCAAAACTGTTTGATATTGGAAGAATCAAAAGAAATCGTAGAACCTTTGGACTTGATAAATTGCTCCAAAAGTAATTCATCTGATCGTATTTCAAAAGATTGAGTCGTTTGTTTTTCTAGTCCGTAGAGTATGCAATTAAAAACAAGGAGACTGAACAGAAAAAGTGCTGTTTTTAAGTGCTTGAAAGTCTCGTTGTTTGAAACACTGTGTTTTGATAAGATTTTGTTCATAGACTTAGCCTCAGAATTAGTTAAATTGCAAAGAATAAGGGAAAAATCATTGAAGGGAAACTCTATCAATCCGTTTTTGATAGAGTGTTCGATTGTTATCGGATAAGAACAGCCGGATACGATTCTTCGATATCATAAAATGATTTTTAATGGCACTTACTATAGCCCCCTGAAATAAACCGTATAAAAAAACAATTATTCAAGATTGTTAATCTTCTTATACGTCTTAACAGAATCAATCATACAGTCCTCTATTGAACAATATTTCCAATCTCCGTATCGACCGATTATATATGCGTCACGCTCCTCAAGCATTGTCCTAATCCTTGTTGTTTCATGAATACTTTGTTTTGTAATGTGAACATATGCCGGATTCATAATGATTGCTTGATAATCAACAAGTTTATGCTGATCAATTATTCCTATCTTGCGTAGTCCATCTAAAGTTGTTTGCAATTGCGACTGGATTTCTTCCTGAGAAATTATGGCATTTTTACTGTAGCCAATCTCAATATAAAGACTTAATTTTTCAGAACCGATAATATTGTTGTAAAAACCAACTCTGTAAAAATTAATATCTTTGCTTGGTACATATATCCAATGAATCGTCTTATCAATTGATGGCAAATCAAAACCTAGATTGAATACAAGAACTTGGTTGAAAGAAAACACAGAATGGTCTGTTGTTTCTTTCAAATCAGATATTTCACAGAAATGATTTAACGGAATAGAAGAAATCAAATGAACATAAGAATATGATTCTTTGTTGGTCTCGACTACTTTGTTTTTAGTATTGATTCTTATAACTTCTTCGCAACAATGTATATTATGTGATTGGATTCCATCAAGCAGTTTTTGAACATAAACGGATGCACCGTCCTTTGGATAAAGAAATGTTTGATTATAAGACGTGTTGTCGGAATGTCTCATGTTTTGGATGATACTCTTTATATCTGCATAGGGAAAAAAACGACCCATTGCATCGACATCTAATAAATTCAAGGAACAGGCATACAGTTTTTCATTATATGGAAGCAAAAACTTATTTGTAATCCCTTCCCCGAATTTGCCATAAAGCATTTCCAAAAAATTATCATAATTCTCTTTTTCAACTTTCGTAAACAGACCATAAAGACAATCAATCATTTCTTCTTTAGAAAGTTGATGGATGTTTTTCTGAAAAGGATAATCGACATAACCATCTTTATAAAATATTTTTGTGTTTTTAATTTTAGATACTGTTTGGTTTGATGTTGTAATTGATTCAAAAACTCGTTTTAGTTCAGGATGTGAAAAATGGAAAAAGTGTCCGGCATAATCCCAAACATAACCATTCCGTTTTGTTGTTCGGCAATAACCACCGGGCTCAGCTTCTTTTTCTAACACAAGATAATTGTTTGATTTGATAAGATTAGCAAATGTCAAACCGGATACTCCACCACCTAAAATCAAATAGTTAATCGTTTTCATTGTTTATTCTCCATTGATGCAATCATGCAAAAAGGTGATCAGATATGATCAAAAATGAATTTTAAAAAATTCAGGATGTTCCTGTTTTAATTTTAAAACGTTATGTTCAGCACCACCGAAAGCAAAGTGTCCAACAAGAATATTGTCGATACGGAAATTTGCTAAATAGTTCTTTGCACAAAATGAGACAATCTGTGATTCGTCCCCTTCTTCTCCCCATCCAACACCTCTTGGCCTTTTTAAACATCCGATTCTATCCCAAAATGACCTTCTAAATAAAATCGCAGCAATTCCTGTTCTCGTTGGGCAGATTGAATATGAAAATCCTTTCTCAAAATATCGTTGTGCTTCATCGTCAAAAATACCAATTTTATTCCAAATATAAGTATCAATCCCGATATCATTTCGAAAATATGGATTAACTAGTTGTCCTCCAACATAAAGTTTCCCAAAACGAGATTCAAAGTCATTAAGACTGTTTTTTTCAACCAGATAATCATATAATGAATAAAATCCAAGAGGAAGATTTGGACAAAGATATCCAATGACATGTTTCTTTTCTGTTTGTTCTACAATATTATATGCATCAATCATCTTCTTAAAATAATCTTTGGGAATGTAAATATCTTCATCAAGTTTAAAATAAAAGGATGCCTTAGAAAAATCTCGGAGTATAATGTTTGTTAGTACACACATATTATTTAAGGATGTACTTAAATAACACCAGTTATTATCTTTACATATTTTTGACAATCTTTCGCTGTATTTGCCAGAACTGCCGACACATATTTCCATGTTTGGCAATTGAGATTGTTTGATTCGCAAAAAAACATCTTCCCACAAATATTCTTTATAGCCTGCAAGAATAAATAAGAGGATTTCTTTGTTTTTAATTTGACCTTCAAGTTTATACTTTGACCCATGACGCCAATTATTCTTCTGACGATTTATAATTGATCTTTTTATTTCTTTGATTTTTTCGATATAGCTCATAATGTTCTCCAAATATTAATGGGTTTATGTTATAAGTTATAAAATTTTTGATGAATTATGTTTGCTAAGAAAGTTCTCATCCATTTAAAATTTTCATTATGAAAATAAAATAACAGAAACACAATGTTTGGGATTAAGATTGAAATAACGGAACAGTAGATCAAACGTAATAGACCATCAATATTCCACAGTCTTGATAAATAAAATGTTATCATCCCACAAATGAAAGAAGTAAATATACTGGCAAACAGTTGAGAATAAAACTCTATAAGACCTTTTTTAAAATACTTGGAAAAAAGAACATAGGTTTCCCATGGAATGCTAACAATAACCATTGCAGTGATACTCGAAATAAGAACTGCATAAACGCCAATATGTTTGACAAGACATATGCTTAGAACTATATTGACAATACCTTCGATAAATGATCTATATCTATCTTCCCACCATAATCCTTGTGCACTCTTAAAAATAATAACAATAAATCTTATCATCCATAAATAAAAATAGAGAGACATGAGTAGAGCAAAATATTCATCAAAAGTTTTGTCATTGCCAATCCAAAGCCTAATAAATGGAGTATATGAACATAAAAGACAGATGCTACAAACTCCTACAGCCCATGAATTAAGAAAAAATAGTCTTTTAAATGTTATCATGTTCTTCTCCACACTTTCCCAAATAATGCTATTGCCGACACTTGCTGTGATGGCATTATGAAAAACAGAAAACACTCCATATATCATATGAAGTATATAAAAATAACTATTATATATCCCGAGAATATATATTCCGAGAAAATAGGATATAACTATACTTCCCGAGCCATTGATAATAGATGTTCCAATTTTGTTGAATAATAAGGCATAAACTTTATGCATTATTTCATTTTTGTCCTCTTTACTGATAGCTCCTTTGCAAGTGTATTGTGAATAATAACGTCTTGAAATATATTCTATTCCCAAATTTGTAGCCATTGTTGAAAGTGGCAAAACGATTATAAATAGGTAATAGCTTTTAAAAACTAAAACACAAAATATTTGTATGATGTATTTTGCGCCCAAAACAATTCCAGTAACTTTACTTATTCTATCGTTTCTTTGACAAGCATTTAACAGAGCACTTTTATATGCAAAAATGAAATAACTAAAGGATGTGTTGATTAAGTATATGATAAATAAGACTTTGATATTTATTTCATCTGGAACATCCCCTTTGATAATTCGATCAACAAATGGAGTTAAAACTATTCCAAGCAATAAAATTGCCAAACCGATAAATCTGTATATTTTTTTGTAAAAATTTAATAATGAACAAACCTTTGTTGTGTCATTTTCAGAGACTGGTTTATATAATTTATAAACTATAGCAGTACTAAAACCAGACTCAGCCATATTTAAAAAATTCAATATTGATGTAAATAAACCATCTAAACCTGCATATTCAACTCCAAGAATTCGGATTAAAACCGTCCGGGCAAAAAATGCTCCAAATATATTTTCAAACCTCAAAAGAATTCCAAAGAAGGAATTTCTTATCGAATTATTTGTTCTTGAATCAGAAACCATTTAAGTTACTTTAAAATTTCAGAATGTTTCGATGTCTCTTTGAATAGAAAAATGATAATCGCAAATTCCAGCAAATAACTCATATAAGCTAGAGAATACATGTTTACAGCAATAAAACAAACAATTAAAATATAGTTATAGGGGAATTTATTTTTTTCTGTTATTCTCTCAAAGATTACAAAAAAGAAAGGAGAAAAAATAACACCAAGCCAGTTAAAATTCGAAATAATCTCCCCCCAAATACTTGGTGTCATAAAGGCATCGACATCACTGGGAAATTGATAATCAATTAGTGCCGCGGATAAATACGAAGTATAAGTAACAGGTGAATATTTAAGGAAATAACTGGAAATAAAGTCTACAGGGAAAAGAAATAGAGGCAATTGGATTATTGTCGCCCCGAAAATTTTAACAATACTCATTAATTCCGGGTTGTTTAGTGAAAACAATTCCATCATAATTCTGCTTTCTCTAAAAAAATCAATTCTAATCGTTGTATACAAGCGTTCAAAATCATCAAGATCGTATCCTCTACTATTTGTTTTGACGAACACAGTAAACAAAACAACAAAATATAACATTATCGAGATTATTCCTAATAGCATTAGAGGCTTGAAATATGTGGTTCTTTTTTTTAATTCTTTAGTTGTTTCTTCCTCATTATCTTTAATTATTACAGCCAGAACAAAACAAATTATTGTAAAGAAAATGATCGACCTTTTCCCCTCAATGCACATGTTAATGTATAAACACATAACGGCAAATATCCGATGCACCCCAATATAGCGTTTGATATCTGTTGAAAAAAACAATATCACACTTGATACTACACCAATATATGATGTTTTATCAAGCATAGAAAAGTTTTTCATGTTAAATGTAACATTTTCTCTCCATAAAGGCGTGTAAAGAATCAAATGATTAAATCGAAGCAAAAAAGCAAGAATTGTGGGCAGTAATGCAAAAAAATACAAAATATTTTTGTTGATCTTTACTTGTTTTATAGTTCTCCAGGTATTTTCATCATCGTATTCATTATGTATTTTGCAATTGTCAGATATTTTTTGGGGGGTAAAATGAAAAAATATATATTGACTGTATATTAGAAGAAAATCATAAAAGATTCTTGTTGTTCCATCTGTCGTCGAAACACTGAACCCGTATGTAGTACTTAAAGAATAATCGGGCTTTTCATAAAAGACATCAAGCATTATCGGAATCACATATAAAAAAACAAATATCAAATAGAAAATCGCTCTTGTGTCCAAGGCATCAATCTTCACATGTTTTATGACTAGTAATACTGTTATTAGAACAGTAATTGTATCAACATATTCAGACATACTTCTTTGTAAATACGCAGTTTTTGGGGGGGCGGTCTAAAAAATACTTGATGTATTATGCTCTATAGCGGGTGTGAACGAGCATGTCATTAATCATTATAACAAATCGTTCCTTGAATTGGGACGTTACGCGGCGAGAACCATATCCGGTTCAAACGTGGTAAACTCTTTGGCTCGGAATCCATGAACTATCTAAACTTCCCAGAATTTCTTGGTTTGATATTGATGAAAATTTATGTGATCGGAGAATAATGAAAGAATTCTGAATTATAGAAGACTATTTTATAGCTTTCTTAGTAAAATCAATAATTTTTTCAACACGACTATCAATGGTAAATTCACTATTAGCTGTTCTTAGGGATTCCAAGCCCATTGAAACTCTTTTTGCTTGATTTTTTTTAAGCAATATTATTGCATTCCTAATCTCTTCTATGTTTTCCGGGTTTACCCTAATAGAGTAGGAATCATTTAATATGTCATCATTGAATTCTCTATTTGAGGATATAATTGGAAGCCCGCACCCCATTGCTTCTATGATTGCATTACAACATCCCTCTGCTTTTGTTGGTAGAACAAACACATCTGATGCACAAAGGTATTTACATATAGCGTCGTGGGGCAAACTTCCGCAAAAAACAATTTGGTTATTTACTTCTATTTTTTCCCCTCTTCCAATTAGAATCATTCTTGTGTCCGGAATATCTTTGACTGCATTGATCACCCGAAATACACCTTTTCTATCGCCGAATGCTCCGACAAACGATATTATAAAATCATCTTTGTTGAAATTCAAGGACTTCCTGCACTCTTCACGATCAAGTTTATAAAACTCGTTTTTATTATATCCATTCGGAGCAATCAACGCAGGAATTTGTGTTGAAACGCCCATCTTGATAGCATCATGACAGATTTGTCTTGAAACATATATTATTCCACTTGTTCTTTGTAGAAGAAATGCCAAATCAACTTTTGAAATTTGCCCTAATGTTTTATCTAGCGATGACTCCCCACAACCAATGAATATTGGCTTGTTACCTGGCATCTTGGCGGCACAGAGCCCCATATCCCAAAAATGTGCATAAATAAAATCGACTTTTTCTCTAATATGATTGAATGTTTTATTGACAGTTTTTTGATAATAAGCTTTTAATGCACTAACTTTTAGATTAGAGAACGATACATAATATGGTTGATAAATATCAATTTCTGCACAGGAATTGATACTCTCTTTCCAGTGACGTGGCCTTATAGGGAGTTTATGACTTATTGCCCTTGTTATGCTTTGTGGTGCAATTACAAAACATTTATGCCCTTTCTTTGCAAACTCCACTATCAATTCTTTAGAAAATGCATGATATGGATCAATCTTAGTGGGGTATCCCCTCAAAATGAAACAAATATTCATTGCGATATATGGTTTAAGTATTTATTCTTTTAGGGTTTACTGTCTAACGAATATAGCCAACTTTTTTTCTATCAGCCCCATGTTAAACCACTTCCCTCTCTTGCGGTGGGGAATGGAAAGCTGTTTGCTATTTTAACGCTTTAATCACTTGACAAAGCCTTTAATCCAGACAAAAATAATTCTCTATGAGCTTCGCATTCGACATAATCCTGCAGTTTTAAGATTTCTTCTAGTTTATATGTTCTCTCAATCACGTGTTTTTGTAGTTTGCGACGAGTACATTTATTTAGAATTCTGAAGAAAATGTTTTTAGTTCCAACCCCATGTGCTGCCAGCAAATATTTATCTATTGATTTTAAAGCAAACTCTTTATATTCATTTTCTATCACATTTTGTTTTTTTATCATATTTGATCGCTTCTCAAAATCAGAAAGAATCTCATCTGCTTTTCTTCCTTTTGCTAATCTGACCGCATTATTGTATTTAATAATTGGAATAAAACTGATGTCAAAAGGCGACATTACAATCTTAATCAGTAATCCCGTTTGACAGAATTCATTATTATCGTCATCAAAAAGAAAATTGCCTTGTCCATAAACAATTGTTCCATCCGCGTAGTTCTCTTTGCAGCCAATACAGTGACTATGCTGTGTAACAACAAGGTCTGCACCTTTTTCTATAAACTTCCTACAGGTCTTCTGTAACTGTGGCGAAGGATATCGATAATACTCTTTTCCTCCATGATAGAGTACAATTATGAAATCACATTCTGCCGCAAGAGCGGAAACATGATCAAAAGACTCCAACGGATCATATGGATTTGCACCGGGTGTACTTTCGCTTGCTAATGAAAACTCATGCTCCGCACATGCATAAAAACCTATTTTTTTCTTGTAAATCTCAATAACACATGTCTCCCGAGCTGATTTAAGATCTTTTCCTGCGCCGATATGTCTGATATGATTTTTATCTAACAACTCTATTGTGTTAAATAGACCATCCGTCCCCTGATCCATTATATGGTTGTTTGCTAAAGTAAATAAGTCAACAGAGATTGCCTGGTATGACTTCAGAGTCTCAGGATCGCCTATTAGCGTCGGACCACATTTTTTTATTGGTGTTTTTTTTCTTGTAAGAGGAAGTTCTAGATTAAATACCCTTAATGAGGCATCTTGCAATACTGAAAGCAATTCATGTCCAAAAAGCTTTTCAATCTCTCCCGACTTAAACAACATTTCATTAGTTTGTGTTGGAATAAAATCCGCTCCTATGATTATTGATGCCATATATGTGTTCCTTTTGTCTCTCAAGAAATGTGTTTTTGCGCTATTATGATACAACTATTATCATATTTACTTAATAGCGTATACACCATTGAGATAAAGATGCTGTATTTATCTCGCCATCAAGTTGAGAACGTAAAAAAATCATCGGTTTAATGAAATATACTCCTGATGGAAGTGCTTTTTTAGAGAACTGATGAAAGGTATCATACTTCGCAACAGATGATAATAGCATGCGAGATTCACCAGGAAGAATTGTTATAATATTCATGTATAAATATGAGGAGTGTGGGCGTGAAAGCCTAATTGATGTACCTACAGGAACCGCATCTTGAATCGGAGAGTCCATTGTAATGATGATTTCTTCTGTGTCATTGGAATTCTTGCTAACATCTAACACTTTCCCCTTTATAATGTTAAAATTAGGTACATCGGATAAATCGTTCTTTGCATATAGGGTAATTACACAATCTTTATCCCATGAGCAATCTGATGATGCGATTATTATTCCATCATCTAACCTTGTGTCAACAACGTTAATTGTTCCATCATAGTAGTTGAATGGGAAATAATCGCTTCCTATTATGTTTTTATTAATATCAAAAAGAATATAGCCCACAAAAATATTTGATGCACAGGATCCAGTATTCTTAACTAGAACTTTCATATCAATTCTATTACTAGTTGAAACGTCAATGAAATCTTTTGCAAAAAGCTCACCCCTTTCCCCCGAAACAATAATAGATCCGTTCTCAGTTGAAGATCTTGCTTTTACAATACTTATAGAAGCAGGAGAATAAACCTGAATATTTGTTCCAACCTTGTTAGATGGATCAAGATTAAAGAACTGATCTTTAGCAATAAATTGATAAACGCTTGATGTTTTTTTGTGCACAGGTGAAGTAAATACTCTTGCGCATTGTTTTATCTTTCCTATTTTTGACAAATAAGATTTGAGTTCGCATAGATATTTCTTGTCTAACAAGAGACTATCTTCGTTTATAAAATAAATATTTTTTTTCCCATATGGAAAATCCGGATATGCTTCACAAATATATGGGATCGTTTTGTTGTCAATAAACCTAATTGAACTAATCCTGCCATGTCCTGCGTAGTATGCAATTCGATTTTTTTCTGGTTCCTTTATAGAATCGTTGATATAAATATTTTGTTCAATATTCAATTTCTTTGACAAATGTTCGTGTGCCATACTAATGTTTGCCCTATAATGATCCACCTTAAATGTACAAATAATCTCACCTGCAACGATCGGAATCACAATAAGAGCACACAATTTTTTCTGAAAAAAATTGCTGCTTTTAACATGACAAAGCGACGGACAATTCTTTTTATTTAAGAAATTGCTAAAAAGTTTTATTATTTCTACTGTTCCTATAATATATGTAATTGTCCAAGGAATAACAACTGCACCGAAATATCTGCTTGAGAGTCTTTCTCTACTTATAAATAAACGCCACGCTACCATGCACGATAGAATTACAAGCAATTCAAATCCGCGTGTTTTCTTGCCTTTCCTTTTGTGTTGCACTAAAATACAGATTATGTATATCAATCCAATCCAAAAAATAGGTTCAAAAATTGCAGACTGTAGTTTGCTTAAAAAAAACATGAACTATGATTTCCGACGAGAGATTGAAGATGTTTTATATTGCTCCCTGTTAAGAGATGTGCTATATTTAGAGAGTCTGTTAAAAGAGGCGACCGGATGCATAAACTAAATAAAGGTTTTACACGAGTTTGGACGGCATAAAGTTTTCAATTATTTCTAAGACGCCCAAGGACGGGATTGAACTCAGCCGAATAAAAACATGTCAGTTTGTTCCCGTTGTCATGGATTCCTCCATTATAATGTCGTATCTATTAAAGTATATTCGTCTTATGTCTTTATATTTTAGTCCCATCAACATCGAAGCACATATAAATACGACAAACATTGAAACTCCAAAGAATATTGTTTTTTTCCAGAAGATAGATTTGTTTTTTTCCTTGAAAAGAAAAAAGACGCCTGCTAACGTCAGCAATTCGATTCCCTCGATTCTCAATAAAAGGGAAAGGCCTCCAAACATACCAGCCAGACAAACGTATGATAGATTATTCTTAAAAATAGCCCTAAAAAGCATATAGATTCCAAAGTTTAGCGTTGCAATATATCCTATGTCCCGCTGAGCCTCTATACTTAATCTATTAAGAGTTGGATGAAACAATAAAACCAGCATTACAATGAACGCCAAAAAACTGTTCTTTGCTATTTCCTTCGCAAGCAAAAAACCTATTATGGGAATTGCAGCCCCACAGAAAAAGTTTATCGTTAGACATGCAAATAATGGTGGTAAGTCAAAATGCATCAGCAGCTGCGCCATATAAAAGAAAAGGGGCGGTTGATACACTTCATTCATAAATGTATAGTTGTTACTCCAACTAGCATTATACCATTGCCCAATATAACCCAAATAGTGTACTGAATCACGTGAAATGTATCCCGTGTTGTTCCATAGGACAATTCTTATAATCAAGCCACAATAGAAAGCAAGAATTAATATATATGTTTCTATCTTTCTTTTGTCCATCTCGCATTCCTTCGTTCTATCTTGAACCAGTTATAGTTCACGAAGGTCGATAAGTTCTTAGGATTTCCAGTCTTTGACTTCGGAATGTAATAGATACCGCATATGCTTACATCGCGGTAGTTCATTCCTCAATTCGCTTGAATGTGTAGTCGCTAGGGTCAATTTGTGTTTCGATGTACTGCCCCAAAAACTCCAGACGCACAACCCACCAAAATCTTTTGCGCTTTTCCACAAGGTAGCCGTAGGTGCCTTCATATTCTCGGGGGGCCTCAATGACGAAACGATCGTTGACTTGGATTTCTTTTTTGAACTCTAGCTTTGTCGAAAGAGCCAAGGCTTCCATCATTTGAAGCCCATGCAGTTCTTGAACAAATTGAGGCTGTTCCTCTATTGTGACATTCCAAATGCTATTCACGGAATTTGAACGCCAAATCTGTTTCTTTTGATCTTCAGTTAGTTGGGCGAAGACATAAGAACTCAGCATCGGCTTCATGATTTCTTTTTTGTATGTGTGCCGCTTCTGACTTTTATAAACGTTGTGAATCTTAAATCCTGGAACTAATGGAAGATAGAATGGTATTTCATGGTCTTTGCAATACTCGCAGAGCCGAAATTCATGTAGAGGTCGCGTATAAATCGGCATCCAGATTGCCCCGTCTTGTATCGT
>JAEEGL012193252.1_pt1 | contig 19660 bp, 17 predicted proteins | sample 9134231 | NCBI WGS metagenome assembly JAEEGL01 (sample SAMN16246548, study PRJNA631951) | gut metagenome | biome: gut microbiome; feature: rumen; material: fiber-attached | host: Bos | place: Iran: Karaj | collected 2018-10 | reverse complement strand
TTTATCTAAATTTCTTATTAAAATTGCACGCAATTCATTTTTTCTTGCTACCTTTGCATCCGCAAATCGGGATGTAGCGCAGTTGGTAGCGCACTACGTTCGGGACGTAGGGGTCGGGCGTTCGAGTCGCCTCATCCCGACCATAAGAGAGGTAATGGGCTGAGTGACAGCCCATTATGCGTTGTCGGGGGTAAAATGGTCGGCGAAAAGTCGGTGCGTATTATTTTCTGGCATTTTTTGTGAAAAATCAATAGGCCATGTCAAAATTTAAGATATGGCAAAAAAAAATTTTATCAGTCGCGAGAAAAGGAAGGCAATCAACGAGATTGTCGGTTGGAAACCGCCTGTGTTTCATCAGGCCTCGGAGTGTTACGTGTCTGTGTCTGCGTTTGATCCGGCACGCGGCGAGTTCAGGACAAAGAAATTCATGCTTGGCCATGTGAAAGGCAAACGCCAGCAGAGGATGTATGGCGAGTCTCTCATGAAACGCCTCACAGAGAAACTGATGAGGGGCTGGAATCCCTGGGTGGAGATATCGCAGCCAATGGAATACACATCTTTTGACGAGGTGTGTGAGAAATACAAGGAGTATCTATTCAAGTTGCTGAAAGAGCGTAACATGCGCGAGGAAACGGTGTTGTCTTATTCAAGCAGGATAAAGATGCTGTCAGAATGGAAAACGAGGAATCGGATAAATCTTTTCTACACCTATCAGTTTGACCGTCATGTAGTGGGTCAGTTCCTGGACTATATCTTCATTGACCGCAACAACACTATAAGAACCCGCAACAACTATCTTTCGTGGCTCAAGACCTTTAGCAAGTATCTTTTAGATCGTGGCTATGTGCCAAGTGACCCGACAGCGGGATTGACGACAGTCCACAGAAAGGGGGAACTGAAGAACAGGGACGTAATACCTGACGACCTGCTGAAGGACCTGCATGACTGGCTGCAGAAGAACAATAAACATTATCTGCTGGCGTGCTATATCCTGCACTATTGCCTGGTGCGTCCTCGCGAGATGAGTTTCTTGAAGGTGGGAGACTTTTCGGTAAGGAAGCAGACACTATACCTACACGGAGACAACACGAAGAATCATAACGATGCCGTGATTACCGTGCCGCAGCAGGTACTGAAACTGATGAAGGAACTGAAGGTATTCGATTCCCCCAGCCACTACTACCTGTTCAGTGACGGTTTCGCACCAGGCGAGGAGAGAAGGAGCGAGAAAGCCTTCCGAGACTACTGGAACCGTTACATCAGGAAGAGCCTGAGGATGACCGACCGTTACAAGTTCTACAGTTTGAAGGACACTGGCATTACAAACATGTTAAGAGCAAACACGGATATCCTGACCGTTCGTGACCAGGCAAGACACTCGAGCATCCTCATCACGGATATATACACGCCCAAAGACATCAAGGCGGCAAATGAGATGCTCCTGAATTATCGTGGTGTTCTGTAACTGCGAAACATAGAAAGGCAGGCGGGCCTAGGCACACCTGCCTTTCTTGTCTTACTTTTTTGCTGCGATGGCGTCGCAGCACAGGATACGCTTGAACAAGAAGGTTATTACGCCAGGTTTTCTGTCTCCTTTGCCTCCCTCTTGCACTCCTCGCAGAAGTCATACCATGCTTGATATTCCTCTTGCTTGGTGTCTTTCTGGCGAAGAATGGCGATTTCATCATCGACAGAGTACCTCTCTCTGATGAGTTCTACTACCTTCTCTTCGTAGGTAGGCACATATTCTTCACTTGCAGTTTCTTCGGGAGTGTATTCCTCCCAACCCGCTGCCTTGATTTGTTCCTCTGACGGATTGAAGATTTGCTTTCCGTCTGCTATTAAAGGTTCGCGGAAATACTCCGTTACGCCGTTGATTTTTCTTTTGTACTGTTTCATATCTTACATATTAAAATGTTATTCCGTATCTCTTGCGGTCTTGCTCTTGGTTGTAGGCAATTTCATCTAAAGACAAGCGTCTATTGTAGATGCGTATTTGATAAATATTGCCAACCATTATGTTTTCATTATTATTATCCCTTCCAATATAAAAGTTACTATTGGTTCCGCGATTGTAATATGTTCCGCCGCTTTGGTATCCCAAACTTCGCCCATTAAATATATTGATAGCATCGGTCAATGAATGGGTGACCATTCCGTAAGCATTAGGGCATATTGCTACTGATGAACCAGTCTTTCTCCAGACGTTATTTCCTTTACGACGGTACTGAGTCCAACCACCTGTTCCCGCGGCACAAACACTCGCATTTGCGCCCATTTTATTATATACAACCTCTAATGTGCAACTATCCATATTTGTTCCAAACCAATTACTCAATGTACTATAAGCACCGCCGCTAAAGTAAACACCTAAACCGTCTTGACTAATCGAAGTTCCTGTCATGCTAAAGACAAGTCCTCTGATTCTATCCTTCCACGTTTTAGTTTCGTGGTCATAATCCCTCCCATCCAAGTGGAACACAAGTCCGTCGCTAATGTATGGTTTGACCCTTGCTTCTTCCATCATAAGTTGCCTTCTTGTATAGATTTTCATAATGCCCTCCTTTCTTGGAGCGCATTTTCTCCACTTAAATTATTAAGTGTATTTTTACCCCCCCCCAATTTGGGCAGGTGAATTAGTAGGGTTTTGTTTCATATCTGTTTGTTTTAATTTATCCATACGCTACGAGCCTTGCGATCCGTTCAGGCCAGTAAACAATGCTTCCGTTGTTGCAGAAATATATCTTCATATAATCAAATCCAGCAGGTACGGTGAATGTACGTTCTTGACCGGCAGGTATATTATAGAAAACTACAGGTTTTACCGATTGCCTGGTACTAAAAGATTTTACATTACAGAATAAAATCTGCGTTGAACTGCTTGCAGCTGCTTTTACTTTGAATCTCTGTCCCACTTTGACATCTAACGTTTTGTAATGTCCTGTGTAGGTAGTTGCCCATGTCGAGAATGTTGAACCCGAAGCAGATCCCCATATATTTTGGCACCAAACTTTTCTGCCAAGAGAAGATACGTTATAATCATTCGTGTCGTATTTCCATTTTGTGAATGGGTCGTAAACCTCTTCTGCCGCTGTTGCCATCTGTTTTCTTCTTATATAACTCCTTGCTCCCATAGCCAATTAGGTTGTCGGCAGACTCCAACCTACTATAATACCATAGTAAGTATGGTCTGTCTGGTTATACATGATGTTGCACTCGTAGTGCATGTTCGCCTCGATAGTAACCGCAGAAGTCCACACAACACCTGCGGGAACACTAAACGTGGTCGCCGTGCTACCGCTGTCGAACGAGAACTGATACTCGTTGAGCTCGTTCATAACAGGTGTCGCCAACGTGATGTCAAGAATCTCCATCTCTGGGAATTCATACATCTTGTTCTGCGCCAGTGTCGGTGTGGTGTCCTCTGCGGTTTTGATAACAATCTCTTTCCGTGTTGCCTCCTCAACTGCCGGCACCAAGTCGTATAGTTTCATCCAAGCATCTTCATCAGACAAGGGATTGCCTGTATTGTTGTCTATTTTCGACATGTAGCCGGCGGTCAGTGTGCTGTTGGTCACAATGGCCATTCTCTGGTATAGTTCCTCGCTGTCATAGACATCTTTTATTGTTGGTGCTACTACGACAAGTCTTCTTTTTATCTGTGTCATATTATTATTGAATTATTCGTTATACTGTTATATTGTTGCGCTGCGACGTCGTCGCGGCATAGTTGGACGTATTTTGTTCAGGTCTCTGTTTCCGTGATGTACAGCCATCCGTCCTCATCGACATTCAGGAGTTGTCCCATTCTTGTTGCCAGTTCCTCCTTCTCGGCATCTGTCATGTCGTCGAGTGTGGCTATTGGTCCTTCGATATACGCCTTTGCATCGAGAACCACATCGGCTCCTTCGGCAATGTCTTCGTCATACTTGACTATTGTCACCTCGAATCTCTTTCTCGACAGCAGTATTTGCTGGTCGTTGTCCATGGTTCGTTCCACCTTGACCTCTACGATGTATTCGTCTGCCGGCATTGTTCCCGGGACGGTGAATCTTACCTTCTCCTGACTGCATGTCGGACTGAATGGAAACTCGCGTTGTGACGTAGCCCCTGTGAACTTTACCGTTACATGGTCTGTCTCGTTGTTTATGTTCTGATTGAGAAGTACGAGCATATTCCTGCTGTTTCCTTCTACCCATTGTACTCTTGTTTTTCTCATATCGTTATGTTTTAGCCTGCGACGTCGTCGCAGCATAGTTGAACGTCTTTTGTTCAGGACTCTGTTACCGTGACGCATAGCCACCCTTCGTCATCGACTGTGAGTTCGAGTACCGAATTGATGGCTGTGGACTGCAGTTCCTGTATTACTGCAGCCACGATTTCTTGTTTTTCGTTTTCGGACATAGGCTTTGAATTTTAGATGTTTATAGTTTTATTCTTCCAGGAAGTATGTATTGGATGTCATTCCGTCTGAATCGGTTGCGAAGTAATCGTCCTCGGAGTTTTTCCCCATTTTCTCTCTTGTCACCACGATTTGCTCTGAGCGCACTATCTTGCTGTTCTGCACCCAATAAAGAGTGAATGCGGCGTCCAGTTTAATCATGGGCACCCGGACGTATCGATCTTGACTCCGAGAGTCGTCCCAGCCTTTCAGGCTTGTATAAGCCCCCACCCAAAGCGAGATTTCTCCTGCTGTTGTTACTGGCGCCACGTTGTCGAGTTCTGCGAGAGTGCTTGCCGGCAGGCTTTGATTTGCGGTGTCGAGAGTGTTACCGTCATAATACTTGCCGTCATGGTTAGGGCTGAGTGGCACCAATACCCAGTCGTCTCCCTGTTTAATCCTGGACTGATTGTATCTGTAATAACATGGCAGGTTAGGATTGGTGGCCAGTAGATAGAGTGTGCTGCATGGAATACCGTTCTCGATGTAATCACTATACGGTGCAGACAGTTTTGCCATTTGGAGCGGATTGCTGAAGGAGGCTTCCTGGCTTGTGTTAATGATATCTGGCAGTCCTGTATATCCCAAGTTGTATGCCGGCGTGACTCCGTCTGGCATCATGAATATGAGATATCCTATTCCGTTCTCATCTGCCCCGACCTTGATGAATGGTGTTCCGTCAGGACGGGAGAACAATGTCTTGTTAGCGCGGAGGTCTATGGAAGAGTTCTCACCGTCGAGATGTATGCCGGCAGTTTCGAGGTCGTCTTTCTTAGCGGTCAGAGCGATGCGCTGGCTGTTCTGCGATATCGCTGTTTCCCAAGCCACGGACTCTATGGTACCGTCTTCCTTGGTGTATGCCACTGTCTTCTGCGACACAGCCTTCATGACCTCATCCTTCACGTTCATTCTCCACGTTCCGAGCAAGTTGGCAGCCCAGTTTAGAGTAAGGTCTGTATTTTTACCATTGTATTTTATGCGCACCACCACTTTTCCCGACGGATAATAATTCCCTGCCTCGTCAGTACTGATGGCGGTAATCATCACCCCTGTGTTGTCGGCAGTCAGTGTCGCAGAGCAATGTTCGGTGGAATTAACAGAGACAGTATATCCGTTGGTGGAGAGCAATGTGCCTCCTTTCCAGACCTTTGGTGTGCATACAAACGACGACAGACCGAAGTCGGCGGTGTCAATCTCGTTCTGCTCAAAGATAACAGTGGCCGGATCAAGCACTATGCTTATTCCGTCAATGCCAGCATCACCCTGTATCTTGCCCATGTCAGCCCATGCTTTAGATGTGTTGTCAGCGTTCCACAGGTGACCGTCGTAACTTGTGAGGTAGTTTACCTCATTAGAGATAGGAACATGCACAAGGTCGCGCGGGTCGGACGACTGAGTATGGAAATACCACAAGGCCGCCTCTGGTGTGCCTCCGTCATCGGTGTCGGTAATGTAATATCCCATATCACTATCCAGCATGTGTGCTTCTATGCTGACAAGGTAGTTCATCAAGTCATCGTAAGAGGCAAAGTGACGTATTCCTCTTTCAAATTCTATTGACTTGCCCACAAACCTTGTTCCAGGAGTCCATGTCTGGCCGCCATCATAGGAGTAACGCACATAGATGTCGGTAGCCGCAAGTGGCGTGTGCCAACTGCGATTGTCGGCAGAGTATTCTGCTACGACACTCGCTGCAGCCTTCTGCACTATCATCGGTGCTGAGGTGTCGGCAGTTAACGTCTCTCCATTATAAACGAACTCGATATGCGCCACAAAGTCGGCAGAATTGATAACTGGGTGTACTGTTGTTTCACCATGAATAGTCATCTGTCTTTCAGGTCTGTAAACCCATGTCACGGCAACGTTGTCAGTGTTGATGGTTATGTCGTCTATTTCCACGCCGAAACCTGCGATGAACACTCCTGTCAAAAAATACCGTTTACCCTTCCATTTGATATAACTGTTCGCCAAATCCCAATCGGCGGTGGGTATTTGTACGCCGTCAAGATACACCTCAATGGAGGTGGGGAGTCCTGTGACATCACTGATACTGCTTATCTTCCCCTCATGGTTTGCTGCCACGACAGCATTAGCAGAATTGAGTGTTATCATCGGTGTGGACAGTCCCCTTGCCGCATACTTCATCCATAGCAATGGCTGTGATGTGGAGGGCTCAGAAGTAGTTGTTGTTCCCTTTTGCACTATGCACAGCCACGTGCTGCCGCGGTGCTGCCACACGTCATAATGTCCGCTTTCGGCTCCATCGTACCATTGTCCTCTTTGGCACGTTATACCGCTGCTGGCTCCTGTTCCGCTTGCCGACACTATCTCGAATCGGTCAGCCCTCACCATTTCTCTTGCTGGCGACGACTCTTTGACGAGATGTCCTGTGAGGTCGAAGTTGTCTATTCCTGCATATATTCTGACTGACGGCAGGCGTCCACCGTCGTTCTCGCCACAAGTGACGATTTGTACAGCCCCTCCTCGTGTGTCAGGATTGATTTGCGACCCGAAAGCCGCCACGTCATCTCCTGCCTGCGGCACTCCTATATCATTGATGTCCTCGTAGCCTATGCAATTGTGCGGCACTCCGTCGATTGTTATTGTCCATGCCAGGATGTTGGCGAGGTCAATGAATGCATATTCTTTTCCGTCAATGACCTCATATCCAGTGTTAACGACTAGTCTCCAGTAGCGTTTGTTGGTCACTCCGTATTCGACCCCGCTGCTGTTGCGCTGCCTCAGATTGTATGTCTGGCAAAAAGCCTGGTCGCCGACTCTCCAGTCATTAGTCACTCCTTTCTCGTCGTCCTCGGCAGCGAAGTAGCATCGGAAGAACGCGATATCTTCAGATGCAGGGACATATTTATGTCCGAAGAACCCTCCAAGCATGTGTATGAGGTGCCCGAAGAACGTGTGTGCCACGAAATGTTCTTTGAGTTCGTCCCCTTCTGCATTATATTTTCGCACCAATGCTATTGTTCCTCCTGCTGGCGACTTTGTCTCGTTTCCTGCCGAGTGTTCTGTTTTTTTGTACTCGAGAACTGCAAAGAACGCTTTCATGCGTGCCGCGAAGAAATCGGTTACAATATGGCTTTTCCCGTTACTGTCCTCCCACATTTTCAATCCTTTATCAGCAACGAGGTCTGGTCCTGAATAATTCTTTGTCTGCAGGGACTCTAATGTTGCGGCGCCAGTTGCAGTTATTCCAGTGTCACCATCTCCGAGTTGCAGCCCTTTTTTCAATGTGAGAACACCTTGTGCGATGTCATCGTAAAGACTGCTGAGGAACCTATCGTTTGCAGGGCTGCCAGGGCTGATGTCTTGAGCCATGTCGGCAAATGCAGCCTTTATTTTGTCGGTGTTAGCGAGCAGGTATCCGTCAGCAAGCGCCAGTGCGTTGAGCAATTCTATGTTGGGATGCTGGTGTCCCACGCCTCCTCCTCCGGAGTAACTTTCTCTGAGCGCATTTGCGATGTACTCGAGCAGCGCGGCCACTGTTGTAGCCGCCCATGATTCAGAATAAGGTGACTGCACCGGTATAAGCGCCCCACTGCTCAGTGATAGTCGTGGAAACTCAACTAAGCGTGGGGCGACGGTAAAAGACCCCACATCGGGTACGGAGATGTCGAGTGCTGCTTGCGGCACCTCTGCTCTCGGTATGTTGAGGTAGGGTGTCTGGTCGGAATACCTATACGTGAAGCTATAACTTGAAGGCAAAACCCTGGCGTGATAAGCGACATCGCTCTCCGTGACCACTATTCGCCGAATGAAATTTCCGGTATATATGTACTTTCCCAGTGACGGGAAGAAATCGAGCAACCATCTTCGTTCTCTCTTTCCGAGATGTCCTGTGTTTTTTTTATGATTCCGATTTGTGTCTACCCTGTATTCCTCGAGGTTCTCATTTATTTCAGCCACGTTATGAGTATGCTCTGCAGAGTTCTCGCTGTCTCCATAAGCCCGGAATGTGTCGATGCCTCCCAGCGAGTTCTCGAACAATATCCACTCTTCTTGTTCTGAGCGCATGCTATCGGCATAGTATCGCTGGATGTATGTCAGTCGTTCTCCCTGCAGGTTTTCTACCCATACATCGTAATAGAGTGGCAGTGTTCCTGCACGCAGCAGCGATGCCATCACTGCATACTGAACAGGAATTGTCCAGCACTCTCCTTGTGGGATAGACGCGATGGCGAAATCTTGAGAAGACTCCTGAGTAATGTATATTCGGCACATCACCTTAGCATCCTGCACAGCAAAGTAAGTCAGGAACTCAGGTGTGTAATATGTCACTGGCTTGACATTGGGCTGCCATGTAAGGAAGTTCTGCAGGAGGAACGACTCTGCGTCTCCGTCGAAACTATCTACTCCGGCTCGAATGGCCTTGAAGGTGCAACTGTCAGTATCGGCGTCTCCCTCTGACGTTAAAGCCGTAATACTGGCGGAGAAAGTTCTTACGATATTTTCCTGCCGATAAGGAGTGGAAATGTCCTGAATGGTCAATGACAGCAACGGTAAGACAATCGTCTTCGCATCGATTTCCACGATGCCAGACGCATTGGGCGAGTATGTGTGCTGGACAACTGTTTCCCACTCGTTGTCCTCGTTCTGAACGGAAAGAACGAGCCTAATGTCGGTATCGGTGCTTACGACAATATGTTTTATATTGCCGACGAGACTGATAGAGTCTGGTTGTGTTATTATCTGCATATTACTTACTCAGTTGGGGCTGCGATGACATCACAGCGCAGAGGACATGTATGTTGCAAAGATAGGGCGTCTCGAGCCAAAATGAAAGGACATTATATCTCCTCGACCGTCAGCCAGCATGTTGTCTTGGTGTATGCGTATTTGGCATGTCTCCAGAACGACCCGTGCCTTACCATACGTTCTGTATAGGATGTCTGCATGGCATATTGTTTCCCCACCCATTCTGCTGTTGGCAGTGGAGGATATATAGTCTTGAATGTCCTCTCTTTGTCTGGTCCTGCGTTTTCCCATGCCGACCGTGTCGATCTCTCTGTGCTTACCTTTCCGACCCATCTGTATCTTGCTTTCATCATCGGCAGGAGTTCTTCAGTTGTCGCTGCAGTTGCCACCGGAGTGGTAAGTGTGACCGAGCGCATCTCGCTCTCTACGGGTTCCTCTTTCCCTCCGAGCGTGAACTTGAGTTTGTTGAAGAAGAAGGGCGTGTTGCGGACCACTACCTTTCCGTAAGCGCTGAGGTTCTGTTTCTGTGACTGCGAGAGCAGTAGTTTCATTTTTATATCCTGCAGGGAATTTCTCAGCAGTGTGTCGTAGTCTCGGTAGAACTTCTCGAAAATGCCGTATTCTCCATAGTAATACAGGGAATAATCGAAAATCCTCGGTTTTCCGAAGGCCTTGACATCGTAGGCCGAAATTGTTCCTGCTGGTTTTTGTGTGAACTGCATGGGTTCCTTGGTCATGTGTGTGAAGGCGAGCATAGGGAGCAACCTTGGCGAGTCCTCGGCTGTTTCCTCCTCGTCGCTTCCCGTGAACATCATCTTTGAGTTTCTTGTGGTGTATTTTCCGACATAAAGGAATGTCCCCATGTTGTACTCAAAGTCGGCGTCATTTCCTGCCGTTCCATAGAACAGCAACTGGCGGAACTCCGGCATGCATTCTGGTATTTCCACCTGCATTTCCTCAAGTTCCTCTCCCGTCGAGTAAGGCATAGATGCATCTCCTATTTTTGTTTTCACCCTATAGTTTCCTGAGAAGCCGTCCTTGTAAAATTCGCCAGTAACGGGGTCCAGATAAGCAGCGGGATGCTGTTGCAGCAGCGACTTTATGTTATCAGCCCCGTCGATATCGCTTCCCACGGTGTCTTTCGGGGAGAGAGCGATGCGTTTGTAATCCTTCTCTGCCTTGTAGGAAATAGTGGGTTCCGCCGTGAGGCAGGCTGTAAGGTCTGCTACGGGCGCCATTGCCACGACATCCTTCAAGAATACCACATTGGCCTGCTGTTTTCCTTCGTCTGCAGTGAACTCGCAACAAAACTTCTTCCGGAAGAGTGCAAGAAAATCGGACACCGACACATCTGGTAGCAGATCTGCGATTTTGAGCCGTCCGTTAACGAGCGGGTCTATGACATTGTTAAGCAACACCATGGACGAGAACGGCTCTAAGGTGGTGAAGAAATTGTCGACCAACTCGTATCCGAAATACTCGAAGATCCTTCGGAGAACGTATGCTGCTCGCACGAAAGGCGAGATGTAATATCCAGGAGTGAGGTTGATGGGGAGCGTGTCGACATACTCGACGCGCTCTTCAGCGTTGTAGAAGTCGGCACTGCCGTCAGGGTTGTCAGGGTTGTACGCATTGAATGTCTCTGGGGTTTCGGTTCTCTCTCCAGGCACGACGAAGACACCTTCACGCCCGAATGCGTTGATGATTTTGTGCGAGAAGCCTCCGTCGATTCCTGAGTCGTTGTCGACGAGAACAGGGAATATGGCGAATCGCGGATCGTTGCCGTTCCTCAGTTGCCGGCAGAACTCGATGGCTGCCGTCACCTTCTGCTCTACGCTGTCGCCTTGGAACTCGATGACATCGTCGAAGATGTCGACAAGTTTGACATTCTGGATTCGCGAGTAGAAGGAGCCGTCATTAAGATAGAAAGACGTAGATATAGACCCTTTCCGTGTTGCCGCAAGAACATACTGTCGGCATTGTGAATAGAACTCCCCATCCTGTATGGCCACATTTGCCGGTGTCATTTTTTCGATTCTGCCGAAAGTGTCGGGGAATCCGAGCAGCCTCCGGTTGTGTTCCGATGCCGGTATGTCGAAAGGCACCGCCTGCTCTCCATACTCATTAAAAAACGGGTTGGTTCGCTCTACCTCTATTTTAGTATCCGGATAGACTTCGAGTATTTCTCCTTTGTCAAGATTGGTTATCTTCATGGTTTGCGTGCTATGTTTCGTGCGCGATTGCGCAATTGTTGTTTGTCTTCGAGGTCGGACAGCAGGACGTATGCCGGAATGCCTTCATCATTGATTTTCTGCAGCAGGGTGGTCAGTTGGCTGAGCAACTTGTTGTCGGGCTGCTGTGTGGCTTGTGATGGCTGCGACGCCGTCGCGGCATAGTTGACTGATGACTGCTGCTTGTTGTCGATGAAGCCTCCCGAGTCTTTTCCTGGGAATCGCGCCATGACCCACCGTCGGAGGTCGAATGTTCGTATACTCTTGGCCCGTTGCGCTCGGTCGAGCGCGTCGATGAGCGGTGACAGTGTGGGGTTGTTGACAGCATCGTTGCTGGCGACCCACTCTCGGCTTTTTCCCTCTGGTCCTTCTCCCACGATTACGGTAGGGTGGTCGATGAAACCACGTCGTCGTGGTTCGTAGAGAGCATGGAACTTCTTTCCGTCCTGTCTCCGCTCGACATCTATCGACCCGCCCTCTTCAAGTCCTGTTGCCACGCGTGCTCCTCCCGCCTCTCCTGTGGCGGAAGCCCCTTTGAGAGTCATTCTCTTCACTTTCTGTCGTTCGGCGTTCGCCGCTGCGAGTTGTGCTGCTCCCGTGACTCCCATCAGCGCTGCCGCCACCGCTCCGGCGATGGGTCCGAGGTCGGCGAATGCCTTCATTATGGAAGTGGCCGTGTCTGCTATTATCTGTGATGCCTTGATAGCGAAGTTAACATCGGCGTATTTTTTCTGTATTTTGAGTTGTTCGTTCGCCTTTTTGTTTTCAAGGTCGGTGGTGTCCTTGCCAGCCTGCCGTGCGGCCTCTATCTCGGCATCGTATTTTGCATCTACATTTGCGAGTTCTGCATCCTGCAGCGCACTGACTGCATCTCCGAAGAGTTGGTGATAATAATCGAATGACTCCTTCCACTTGTCGCGTTTCATCTTCGCCACCGCGTTCTCATACTCCTCCTGAGTGATTTCTTCTTCCTGCAGATGTGCTTTCAGTTGCTCAAGTTCGGCATTGAAGATTTCCTGCTGTGATGCCAGTCCGTACTTCTCGCGTATCTGCAGGCGGTGTGCTGCGTTGTCGTCCTGCAGTTTTTTCTCTTTTTGGGCATAACTGTCGATAATGGCCTGGCGTGCTTCCTGATATGCCTTCTCGACATCGAGGAGGTTAAGGTTGTTCTGCCGTGCATACTCGAGTGAAGCCTGGTAGTACCCATCGAGCACTAGCAGTTGTGCATCCATGTCAGCCTTGAGTTTGTCCAGGTCTTTTGTCTTTCTGTTTGAGGACGTTATAGACTGCATCTTCTGCATGCTGTCGAGGAACGCTTTCTGCGCAGCCAACTGTGCATCAAAAGACTTCTGCTGCGCGTTCTCGACGTTGCGGTTCTGCGATGCCTGCAGTTCTGTCTTCTTCTCCGCATCGTGCAGTGCTATTTCTTCAGCCTTACGGGCATAGTCGGTCTCTATTGCCAGGATCTTGGTGGTGTGTTGCACTCCTGCCGCCTGCTCGAGGAGGTTGTACCTCTCCTGAGAAAGCTGCTTGTTTGTAAGCATGAGTCGGAGGTTGTTGATGCGTTGCTGGTAAGCCCTGTTCTCTGCCTCCACCTCTTCCTGCCGTGCCTTGTTGAACTGCTTGATTTCCTCCTGGTCGGCCTTCTGCTGCTCTCGCTCCAGGGTGTTGGAACCAGACCGCGAGGAACCAGGCCGCGACGGTGTAGCGTCAGGGTCTGGGGGTGGAGTTTTCTTTTTTCTACGACCTGTTACTGTGACCTCTGGCAGTTCGTTTGTTTCCACTTTCTTTTTCTTGAAGACTCTATTCACTCCATCGACGAAGTGGTCGCCCCAGTCTTCACCAAACTTCATGGCATCTCCCACTGCCTCCTTGAAGGTGTTGACGACGGCATTTCCGTAGTCGGCAAACCCCTTCTCTATCTTGCTGAAGTCGAGGGTGAAGATGCCTTCGAGTATCTCTGCGAATGCCCGGAAGAACTTTATGGTGCCCTTAGCGGAGTCGATGATGAGATTGAATCCCAGTTCAACGACAGAGAAGAGATTGAGGAAGGCGTATCTCAGTATCTCGACGAAGGCTCGCACAGCCCCCAGTTCATCGTATGCTTTCTCCATGTACCCGAGAATCTTGAGCAATCCCTTGACGATGAATATTTCCGCCTTTGCGGTGAGTTCCTTGAATCCCCCCTGTCCGATGCCGAAGAGTTCGGTCATTTTCTGATTTAGTTTCTCCTTAACCTCTATCTGCTCCCGCTCGAGCCTTCCGTATTCGCCTGTGACGTTTTTCAGTTCGTCCATGTTTGTGGTGATGGAGGCAATTGTCTCTATCATCTTCATTCCCTCGTTTGATGCAGTCTTTCCGAACACATTCTTCAGCACCTCTCCGACTTGCTGTGAGTTTTCTGGAAGTTCTGTTATTCGCTGCGAGATGAGTTGTATTGCCTGCACGATGCTCTTGTCTCCGGACGCCAGGTCTTCCGCAAGTTTCTGGCTGTCTATTCCGATACCGTCGAGTGCTTTCTGTGTTTGTGTCGAGAATCTTCGGATACGCTCGGTGGCGGTCTGTATAAGTGCCATCCCCTGCTCATTGAAGATTCCTGAGCGTGTCTGCGTGATGAGTGCAACAAGATCCTGGACTTCTACTCCCGCGTCTCGGAATGCAGGTGCATATTGTTGTATCTGGCTGAAGAACGTGCCGTTCTCGTCTGCTCCGGCCTGAATGCCGTCCTTTATGACATCGATAGCCTGCTGCCATGTTATGCCGTACTGATTTATAAGTGTGTCAACGGAGTTGAGCACTTCCTTGTATTCGTGGCCTGTCTGCTTGGAGATTGCGCTGATGGAACTGGAAAGTTCTGTGAGTTGCTGTCCTTCCACGCCGATGAACTCGCGCGTAAGTCGTCTGGCTTCTTCGATTTCGATGCTGAAGTCGTAGAAGAGTTTCGCTTTCTGGAAGATATCCTTTCCCATCTTTGCAATCTGCTCAAAAAACATTGCAAAAACAGCAAATGTTCCCGATCCCAACAGCATTGTCTTGAGCCCCCCTGCGTCAATGCCAGACTTCATGAAATTCTGCCAGAACCCTCCGCCTCCCCCCATGGAGGTAGACACTTGCGAAGCGGTACTTGACAGTTCCTTCATTCTATCCTTTACACACTGGAGTCTTGTTTCTATCTCCTTGTATGCCTCTGGATTGAGTGCTTTTGACGTGTTGTCGAGTTGTTTTTGGAGGTGTTTGGCTTCCTTACGCAGTTGTGCCATTGTCATGGCGTTAACTCCGAGTTCTTTATGGAGGGAGTCGAGTTTCTGTTTCTCGTCCTTGATTGCTGCAGCCTTTTCCTTTATCTGACGTGTCAGGGCGCGGTACTCCTTTGTCTCGGTCATTCGTGCCCGTTTCATCGCGGCTTGCTGTGCGAGCAGGTCTTTGTGTTCCTCTGTGAGGTCAGAGATTCTCTTTGTTGTCTTGTGTATCTCCTGCTGGAGTTCTGATGACTCCGCAGTGAAAACGAAGTTGATTTTGTCTTCTGATAGTTTAGCCATAAAAAACGCTGTCTGTTGTTATCGATAAGGCAAAGATAACAACAGACAGCGATATGGTAAAGGACAGGTGTCAGATGACACCGGGAGGTATGAAACAACCTCCGCCGCTGTCATCGTCATGGTCAGAGAACTCAGACTCGAGCAGCATTTTTGCGAAGAACGGCCCGATTAGTGGTGTCATTGTCACGGAGAAGATGTAATATAGCACCTTGTCTGAAGTAGTGGCATTCTTCGGCAGGAAATTTTTCCTGATAAGGAATGCGATTATGAGAAACAACGTAATCATATCTTGGGCTGTTTTTATAGCTATATGGTAAATGACAGTAGCTAATTTTATGTGTATCTACAAAGTGCCTACTATGTTATTAATGGAATTAATGTCTGCCATTGTTCTAGATTCACCAGGATTGCGGTTTTCTATAGGTGACTCTATGAGGATTTTGAAGAATAACGGTCCAAATATTGGCGTTAGCCCCACACAACAAACATAATAGATTATCTTGTCAGCTCTCGCAGCATTCTTTGGTACAAACTTATTGCGGAGCAGGTAAGCGATTATTAGTGACAGTGTTATCATATCTTGGCCCTTTCTTTTATTTCTTGGTGCAAATATAGGTGAATTATTTGAAACTATCAAGGGGAAAATCCCTATTTGTGATGGGAAAAACAACTAATGTGAACAAACATCGTAATCAACGTAGTCCGTTTCTGTAGTTAGTAATTGGCAGGTAATCTCTTTACTCGTGTAATTAGAATGTATGAATGTCAAGTTGCGGTTGATAGAGTTTACGCAAAATTTTATCTTTTCACCATTCAATAAACTCAATACAAATTCGTCAAATTGATTACGGGGCTCAAGTTCCTCCAATTCGTTTTTCATCATTTCAAGTTCTGCTCCTTTTTTTGCAGTAAACAAGAAATCTATACTATAGTCGTCGATATCAAAACCCTCACATATAGATAAAATCATACAAACCTTCATGTATGTAGATAAGGATTGCTGGTATGCGGATTTGAATACACCGCCACAAGACGATTTAAGTTCTAGGAAAAGAATATGTTTCCCCTTAACATCTTCAAACATAACTGTATAGTCTGCATTTCGCGTGCAGCAAGATCCTTTCTTAAAAAGATCTCCAACCTTGTCGGAAAAATGTTCGTCTATAGATACAAAGTGAACTCCCTCGCCACGAATATTAAAGAATTTAATCTTTGCTTTTTTGTCAGGCTCTTCTAAGACGAGCAAATCATCTTTCTCAATTGGCGAATAACAGAAGATTTTTTTGAAATTATCCGACTCTTTCATTCTTGCAAACCATTTTTCAAATAATCATATAAAGAGGCCCTGTTGTCAATATTTTGACGAAGTGCTTTGTAGAAGGAGTCGAATCTTACGCCTTCTTCTGTATTTTGACATTTTAACCTAACAGTGCCATCCTTTTGTTTTTCCAAAAGATACGCACCTATACACCTATGGTCGATCTTTAAGTAAGATGGAATTCCCAATTTGTAACAAATCCTTTCAAAATCATTGACGTGTTCCATGGATATTCTGTGAAGAATTACAAGTTCATTTATCCTGCGAATTAAATAGTCGCTATGTGTGGTGATTTGAATACATGCATTGTTGTTGATGAGAAGTGACAGCACATCTGCCATCATCCTTTGTTTAATAGGGTGAAGATGCGCTTCAGGTTCTTCAATAAGAATACTCGATACAGAAACATCAAACCTGTTAACAAAAAGAGACAATGGTGCAATTTCCTTGATAGAGGAAGCTGCTGCCGATATTGGCATGTAGGCATCGTTAGTTTCGTAGAAGTATTTCCCGGACAGTTTGTCTTTATATACGCGACCATCAAGAATCATTCTAAACTCCTCCAATAAATGTTGATCAACTTCATTTGGATTTGCGGATGCGGAATTAATAATCTTCAGCATTCCCGTAAACTCTTTAAAAAGTCCAGTGATTGGCTCCACTGTTTCTGTCATTACGCCTCCACGAGATGGAGGAAGAATGAAATTATACCTAAACCCTTTGTAATCACCAAATATTCTGTCGATTAAATAATATCTAAGGAGGAAAGCCAAGGGACTCTCGCTACCTAGACTCTCATCTTCATTCTTTGTTCTGACAGATAGTTCGTTGTTGATGTTTAACCTTAGATATGACTCCTCTGCATCTACAAGTCCTTCTATTTCTTCAGAATAATTAAAACTAAGAGTGTCGGGTATTGGTATTTCTATTTCGATGTCAGCATTAATACTGGCTCCTACCATGTAGGACAGATATGAAACTATATCGTTATTTGTCCATTCTAGAAAATCAGCTTTGCTAATTTCAAAAGCTTCTCCTTTGTTTCTCCACGACTGTCGCATTTCATTGAATGAAATCCCTTTTGCCTTGAAAAAATTGTTCATTCTTTTAGTAGACCAAAGCAGATGAAAAATGTAGTTGCTCATCATAGCCAAGTAACTTTTGCCAAGGCCGGACTCTCCAGACAAAACCATAAACTGATTAAGGGATAACTCGGAATCCCTTATTGCCCCCAGACAATTTATTTTAAACTTCACGGAGCTTATTCTGCATGTATCACCGAACATATAGATTTAATTTGAGAGACAAAATCAGCGTTCTAAAACGTTGTTAGTATTCATAGTTGCTGCAAAGATACAAAATTAATCTGATATTGTTGCGAAGTGAAAATATTTTTTCGTAATGTTAGTAATAATTACGTTTTCACTGCCTTTTCAAACCGCTGTCGGATTTGTGATCGTACCTCGTCGGTGAATCCGTGACGCAGTTCCGGAAGCATCTGCTTGTAGAGGATAGGCCATACGATTTTGTTGTATAGGTTGCGCTGCCCCTCGCCTCGTTTTCCTTTCTTGCGGCGGTACTGGATGTCGAGGAAGCGGAGGTGCAGGGGCAGGAAATAGTGAACACTGTAGCGTGAAGACGCTATCTGTACTGTTGGCATGGGGTGGTCGGCAAATGCTCGCAGTTCTCCTGTGCGCACCTGGAATGCTCCCACGGCCGGCCGCCATGCCTCCTGCAGTCGTATCATGGAGGCTTTAATGGTCTCGTGTACGAATTTTTTGCGTATGAGTTGTTCTGTAATCATGTGTGATGTTTTTTGCCGCGACGCGTCGCGGCAGAGTGGACATTATGTATAGCGGTGGCAAAGGTAGCCGTAAGGTTAAAGGGTGGAAAGGACGGGGTGTCATCGCGACTGACAGTTCTTGAGGTTGCAACCTTTTCGTCCAAGGTTGCAACCTTTGTTGATATGGCGTAGGAAAAATAGTCAGGAGTCGGGCCTGAGCGAATTCTTTATTGTCTGGAAGTCTTTGACCAGACAACGCAACTCAGAGATGTGACGTAGTATCTTCGGATGGTCGTCTTCAGTCCATATGTCTCCACTTGCCATGTCGAGACTCATGTCTATTGCCTGCTCAAGGGTGTCGATGCGGAGCAGGAGTGTGTCGGGCTGCATGAGGTACTGCACCACTTCTGATGCCTGTTCATTTAAGTTGAGCACTGTAGCCTTCATAGTGCACCTCCTTTCTCAAAGAGTTCTGCCAGACAGCATGCGGCGACGAAAAGCATGAATGCAGCGTGTGTGATGATGACTTGCTTTCGGGTGATATCCTCGCCACATAGGGCGGAGAATGTTTCTGACTTCCCATGCAGCCATGCTGCCACGGAAGTTTTGCAGTTCTTTACAGTTCTTTCCGCATTGGAAAGCACCGAGGGGCGAACTGCCTGCCCCATCTGAATTGTCTGGTTCATAACTTGTAATTTTTAGACATAAATAAAAGACCGCACTACGCGTTGTCTAAGTCTTACAAGCAGGACTCCGGAGGCGTTTCCACCTTCCGACGCGGTTACGGTCGTATGGTTACGATATAGTACGGGCATAAAAATAGCAGGTTGTGATACCTGCGACTTCGAGCCGCTTGTAAATTTAGACGATGCAAAGATAGGAAATTCCCCCATATTTTCCAAGTTTTTCCGCAAAAAAGTGATGATTTTCTTAAAAATAACTTTGATTTTTCTTGCGTAATTCAAAATATTTTCGTGCCTTTGTATTGTCAAAAGATGACAAAACAGGGGAATCCGAAAACCTTGAAAAGAGTAGGAAAAATGAAAACCCGAAAGCCTTATGAGACCACGAATTTCAATTAAGGTTTGGTTCTTAACTCTCATCATCGACCTCAGGGAGGTCATCAGATTAAGGTTCTGAGCCAAGGGGAGGGAAACCTCCCCACTCGGGTTTTCGTTGCAAATATAATCATATTTTTTCAATTCAACAATAAAATTATGGAATTCATTGCCGAAATCGAAAAAAAGAACGGCCACGGCGGTGCCAGGGAAGGCGCCGGGCGCAAGCGCAAGGGAGTGGCCTACTACGGGTTTCGCGCCCGTCAGGAGGTGCACGAGATTCTGCAGGGCGTTGAGGGGCTCGAAGGCCGACTTCATCAACGACTGCATCCTGAAGGCCATGGCAGGAAATAGTTTTCCGGTGTTCATGTCAATTGTCCTTTCTTCTTTTGTGTGCGGGTGTCGCTGATGGGCGGCCCGCACCGTTTTTTTCTTGTGCCTTCTCCCCTTGCACGGGAACACAAAAGGAGGCGGCTGTCTGTCCCGTTTGGAAATCAGTGGTCCAGCTACCCCGAGGGCTTGTGGATTCTGCGGAACTTTCAGCCGCCTATGGCTTATAATGACCTGGCAATAAAAAAGC
>JAEEGL012000343.1_pt1 | contig 19660 bp, 16 predicted proteins | sample 9134231 | NCBI WGS metagenome assembly JAEEGL01 (sample SAMN16246548, study PRJNA631951) | gut metagenome | biome: gut microbiome; feature: rumen; material: fiber-attached | host: Bos | place: Iran: Karaj | collected 2018-10 | reverse complement strand
GAGATAAGAAACGAATAGTATTAACACATTTTAATAAAAAATCAGTATGAAAAAGTTAATGATGCTGTTGGCTTTCTGCGGCGTAGCTTCCTTTGCTTTGGCACAGGAAGAGACAGAGAGCTATCCCACTCTGAAGCACAAGGTAGTTACCAATGGCTTCTGGGACAATTGGTTTATTGATGTTGCTGGTACACACCTGTCTTCGTACTCCTCTCAGGAGCACAATCAGGATCCTACCAACAAGAACCCCTTCTGGCCTGGTCGCCGTAGCTGGGGCGGTGAGTTGAGCATTGGTAAGTGGGCAACTCCCGTATTTGGTATGCGCTTGAAGGGTCAGGCCGCTTGGTACACCCAGGTGAATTTTGCCTCTTGGGACAATACTGACTATGTAGGCGGTGCTAACCCCACTTTGCACAACATCTCTTTGAGCTTCCAGCCTATGATTAACCTGACCAACTTGTTTGGTGGTTACAAGCCCCGCGTTTGGAATATCAGCGTATATGGTGGCGTAGGCATGAACCTCGCTCTGAAGACTAAGGACAGCGATGGCAACGTGCTGTATGATGATGTCAAGGGTTCTCTTTTGACCACTGTTGGTGTATTCAACACCTTCAACATCACCAAGCGTATACACGCTAACTTGGATATCTATGGCAACATCGGTGAGAACGACATGGACCGTGTAGCTAGCCCCAAGCGTGGCATGCGTGCTTGGAAGACTCGTGACATGCAGTTCGGCATCGCCGCTGGTATCGGTGTTAACCTTGGTAAGGTGGGATGGGACAATGCTCCTGACATGGATGCTATCCTCGCTAACCACCAGGCTCAGCTGGATGCTCTGAACGCTTCTATTGCTGCTCTCGAGGCTGAGAACGCTGCTTTGAAGAAGTGCTGCGAAGAGAAGCCAAAGGTAATCGAGAAAGAAGTTGTTAAGACTGTTTCCGAGTTCCAGGCTACTAGCGCAAGCGTATTCTTCAACATCAACAAGAGCGAAATCGCTTCTAAGAAGGATCTCGTTAATGTTAAGGAGCTCGCAGAGGCTGCTAAGGCTAACAACAAGAAGGTTGTCGTTACCGGTTATGCTGACAGCAAGACAGGTAGTGCCGCTTACAACCAGACTCTGTCTGAGAAGCGTGCTGAGGCTGTCAAGAAGGCTCTGGTTGATATGGGCGTAAGCGCTGACAACATCGAGACTGCTGGTCAGGGTGGTGTTGCCGACCTCACTCCTATCGAGTACAACCGTCGTGCAGTTGTTACGCTGAAGTAATTCAAGCTAACAGAAATCTCTGGACGCATCGCTCTTTTGAGCGGTGCGTCTTTTTTTATTTATACTGAGGCAACTTTTAGTAATTATATTCCTATTCATTTTTATTCTTTAATTTTCAATTCTTAATTTTTTGTTGTACCTTTGCGTGCGAATTTACGAACCACAATGGAAGCAATGGCAATTGTTATATTGTCGGGTGACCGTCCAACGGGTAAGTTGCACCTTGGGCATTATGTTGGTTCGCTCCGTCGCCGTGTAGAATTGCAAGACTCGGGTGACTATGATCATATTTTTATTATGATAGCCGACGCCCAAGCGTTGACGGACAATTTTGACAATCCAGAGAAGGTACGTCAGAATATCATAGAAGTGGCATTAGACTACCTCTCAGTGGGCATTGATCCGGAAAGGGCACACATCTTTGTACAGTCGGCTGTGCCCGAGTTGACAGAGTTGTCGTTCTATTATATGAACCTTGTCACAGTACAACGCCTCCAGCGCAATCCGACCGTGAAAACAGAGCTGGAGATGCGTCACTTTGAGGGTGGTACACCTACAGGCTTCTTCTGCTATCCAATCTCTCAGGCGGCTGACATTACCCTCTTCAAAGCTACTGCGGTTCCAGTTGGTGAAGATCAGAAGCCAATGTTGGAACTTACCAACGAGATAGTTCGTCGCTTTAATCACATCTATGGTGACGTCCTCGTTGAACCCAGCATCCTTTTGCCCGACAATCAGGCTTGTATGCGACTGCCAGGAACAGATGGAAAGGCTAAAATGTCGAAGTCACTTGGCAATTGCATCTATCTTTCCGATTCCGCAAAAGAATTGAAAAAGAAGGTCAACTCGATGTTTACTGACCCTCAGCATTTGACTATTGAATCACCTGGACATTTGGAGGGTAACACGGTGTTTACTTATCTAGATGCGTTCTGTACTGATGCGGATTTTGTTGAGTTCTTGCCTGAGTACAAGAACCTTGATGAATTGAAAGCACACTATACACGTGGTGGATTGGGTGATGGAACATGTAAGAAGTTCCTTCTCAATGTTCTTAACTCACGTCTTGAGCCCATCCGTGAACGTCGTGCAATGTGGGAAAAACGTATACCTGAGGTGTATGACATACTTCGTCGTGGAACTGAGGCAGCACGTGAACGTGGCCGCCAGACACTGGATGAAGTTCGTCATGCTATGCGTATCGATTATTTTGATGATAAGGCCCTCATTGAGGAACAAGCAAAGCATTTTGCCTCAAAGCAGTAAAAAAAATGCTGAAAATTTTGCCATAACGCAAAATTGTTGTAATTTCGCACTCGCTAAAGAGAAACATAGGTTTCTTTTGGGCGCTTAGCTCAGTTGGTTCAGAGCGTCTGCCTTACAAGCAGAGGGTCGGGGGTTCGAATCCCTCAGCGCCCACTTTCGAGAAAAAAGAATCGATGTGAAGGAATGGTTGTATATCCGACCATTCCTTTTTATTTTATAGCCTATTCAGTTGCTATACAATACTTTTCGCATAGTCAGTTTGTTCGTCTCGTTCAGGCTTCTTATGTACCTCAATTGAGAAATTTGTTGATTAATGTAGCTTTTTTGGCCTATTTGTCATTTGTTTGTATATTTGTGGCGAAAAAGGATTAAATATATTAAATAAGATATAAACAAAAACAATTATAACAGCCTCTGCTTTCGACGCATGGCAGGGCACTTAAAATAACACACATTATGAAGAGAACAAACATGATGCGATGGAGCGCTTTCCTGTGTTTGGCGTTCCTGTTTGGACTCCTCACTGCACAGGCGGTTGAGCGGGTAGAAGTTAGTGGAAACGTTTCGGCCAGTGGGATACCCGATTATGCCACGGTGGTATTGACGGGTGACACCAGGCTGACTATTGATGCAGCAAAGACGCTTACCAACATTTCAGGTGACGGCTATGACCTCGTACTGATGGGTAGCGAAACGCTGACCTTGGAGAATATGAATACTGGTGGCGCGGCTTTAAAGGACGACAACGTTACCAGCAGCCCTGCAATGTGAGCTTGATACGGAACGAAAGTGTGGGCGAGCTCGTCATCAGTGTGGAAGAGGACGCAAACTTCAGTCAGAAATATGTTTCAGGTACAATGGTGCCCCTCATCTCCCTGAAACAGGCCACCTCTATCACCATCCATGGTGGACGCTTGTCGCTCACTGGCTTCAATTATGCCATAGCCCTTAGCAATGGAGCCATGTTGCGTGTGATGGATGCCGACCTGACAGTAAAGACCACGTTCGCATCCGCTGCTATCTGCGGTAGTTCTGCCACGGGTTACGAAAGTATGATAGTTTCTCATTCCAATCTGGATGTTACTGGGGCTAGTAGTGAGCGCTTTTCTTCCATCTCCGACTTTGGTGGTGGTATCATGCTTTACGACTGCCACATTACCTCTCCCGTGGGAGGACGCATTAGCGACGACAGCACGTCTATCGTTCAGGACGACGGCACTACCGCAAGTCACATCATCATCAAGGCAGATGCTCTATTGGGCGATGTCAACGAGGATGGTCGTGTTAATGAGGCCGACGTAGTACTTTTGGCTCAGTTACTTGCTGACGGCGATGCCCTTGCTAATTATCCCAATGCAGACCTTAATGGAGATGGTTATCTGACTTTGACGGACCTTACTTTGTTGGTTAACCAGATTCGCATACATTAAAAACACATCTTATATCCATATTTCGCCTGCAAAGATACTCTTGTCTGACAATCTACAAATAAAAATTTGCGTTTGTCCTCACTTATTCGTATCTTTGCGGGCGAAATAGTGTATTAGTTTTTATGGAACTCGATTTATTGACTGCAATTTCCCCCGTTGATGGGCGTTATAGAGGGAAGACGGAGCCGTTGGCTTCTTATTTCTCAGAGTATGCTTTGATACGCTACCGCGTTCGCGTGGAAGTGGAGTATTTCATTGCTTTGTGTGAATTGCCCCTGCCGCAATTGCAGGATTTCCCAGTTGAATTTGATCGCCTGCGTGACATTTATCGCAACTTCTCCGAACAGGATGCCCAACGTGTGAAGGACATTGAGAAGGTGACGAACCATGATGTCAAAGCAGTGGAATACTTTATAAAGGAGAAGTTTGACGAGATTGGTGGACTCGATAAATTTAAGGAGTTCATTCATTTCGGTTTGACAAGTCAAGACATTAACAATACGAGCGTGCCTCTTTCTTTGAAGGAAGCATTGGATGAGGTCTACTATCCTCAGTTGGAGGAACTCATAGCTCAACTCGAGCAGTATGCTGAGGATTGGAAGGATGTGCCAATGTTGGCAAAAACGCATGGTCAGCCCGCCAGCCCCACTCGTTTAGGCAAGGAAATAAGGGTGTTCACTTATCGTCTGCGTCGCCAGATGGAGATGCTCAAGGCATGTTCCTTGACTGCCAAGTTCGGTGGTGCCACGGGTAACTTCAATGCCCATCATGTGGCTTATCCCGGCCGTGACTGGCGTGCCTTCGGAAATCGTTTCGTTGCCGAGCATCTTGGCTTGGAGCGCGAGGAATATACCACGCAAATCAGCAACTACGATTGTTTGGCTGCCGTGTTCGATGCGATGCGTCGTGTCAACACTATTATAATCGACCTTGACCGTGATGTTTGGCAATATATATCGATGGAGTATTTCCGTCAGCAGGTAAAGGCGGGTGAGGTTGGGTCGAGTGCTATGCCTCATAAGGTGAACCCCATCGACTTCGAGAACTCTGAGGGTAACCTTGGTGTGGCCAATGCCTTGCTCTCGCATCTTAGCCAGAAGTTACCTGTCAGTCGTTTGCAGCGCGACCTCACGGACAGCACCGTATTGCGTAACATTGGTGTGCCCATGGGTCATATGCTCATTTCGATACAGAGCACTTTGAAAGGCTTGCGTAAGTTGGTGCTCAATGAAGAAGCCATCCGTCGCGACCTTGACAATTGCTGGGCTGTAGTGGCAGAGGCTATTCAGACAATCTTGCGTCGCGAGGGCTATCCCCATCCATATGAGACCCTTAAAGCTTTGACCCGTACGGGTAAAGGTATTAGTGAAGAGACCATAAAGGAATTTATAGAAACACTGAATGTGTCCGAAAGTGTGAAGGAAGAGCTGCGACAGCTGTCTCCCCATACCTATACGGGCATGTAAATAAAATAATTAAGAATTAAAAGAAAACGTAATCATGATTACAGAAGACGAACGTTGGAAAGAACAGTTTTCCGACCATGAGGAAGGAGGCCGCGAGGGCTACCGTCCTTACAACAGAAGCGAGAATCACAATTCGTACAGAACCAATGGTCAGCCTGCGGGTCGCGGACAGCGTCCACGCATCCAGCGCCCGCGCTTGAATAGCGAAGGGCAGGGCAGTGGCTATCCTCGTCGCGAAGGCGGTTACCAGGGTGGCTATCAACAGCGTGAAGGTGGCTACCAAGGTGGCTATCGTCCCCGTCGCGAAGGTGGCTACCAGCAGCGCGAAGGTTATCAGCCCCGTGAGGGTGGCTACCAAGGCGGCTATCGTCCCCGTCGTGAGGGCGGTTACCAGCAGCGCGAGGGTGGCTATCAAGGCGGTTATCGTCAGGGAGGCTATCAGCAGCGTGGCGAAGGTGGCTATCAGCAGCGTGGCGAAGGTGGCTACCAACGTCGCGAGGGCGGCTACCAACGTGGTGGCTATCGCCAGCGCACACCTGGATATAATCCTCATGCCAAGTATAGCATGAAGAAGCAGATTGAGTATAAGGAGAAGCACTACGACCCCACTGCTCCCATCCGTTTGAACAAGTTCTTGGCAAATAGTGGCGTGTGCAGTCGTCGTGAGGCCGATGACTTCATTCAAGCAGGTGTGGTTCGTGTAAATGGTGAGGTTGTGACGGAGTTGGGCACAAAGGTGATGCGCACCGATGCTGTACTCTTCCACGATCAGCTCATCACACCCGAAAAGAAGGTCTATGTACTGCTCAACAAACCCAAGGATACTGTTACTACGAGCGACGACCCCCAGAACCGCAAAACGGTGATGGACCTCGTGAAGGGCGCTTGCCGTGAGCGTATCTATCCCGTAGGTCGCTTGGACCGCAATACGACTGGCGTTTTGCTGCTTACCAACGATGGTGAGCTTGCTAGCAAACTCACGCACCCTCAGTACCTGAAGAAGAAGATTTATCATGTTCATCTTGATCGTAATGTCACTGCCGAAGATATGCAGCGCATTGCCGAAGGCATAGAATTGGAGGACGGAGCCATTAAGGCCGACGCCATAGAGTATGCTGACGAGACCGACAAGAAGCAGGTGGGCATCGAGATTCACTCAGGCCGCAACCGCATCGTGCGTCGCATCTTCGAGCATCTGGGTTATAAGGTGCGCAAGCTCGATCGTGTCTATTTTGCAGGTCTCACCAAGAAGAACGTTCGTCGTGGTGACTGGCGTTTCCTTACAGAGGCAGAGGTGAACATGCTTTATACAGGAATGTTTGAATAAGAATACCATGAAACGAACAAAAGTAATTGATGCGCTGAAGTGTACAGACTTCGGCAGCGAGATAACGGTGATGGGCTGGGTGCGTTCCAAGCGCGGCTCGAAGGGTATTTTTTTCATTGCCCTCAACGATGGCTCCACCATCAAGAATGTGCAGATTGTAGGTGAGGATCAGAACTTCGATGAGGATACCGTAAAACTCATCACCACGGGGGCTTGCCTCCGTGTTGTGGGAACCCTCGTAGAGAGCCCCGCTGCTGGTCAGGCCAGTGAAATACAGGCCAAGGAGATTGAGGTGTTGGGCGCTTGCGACAACACCTATCCCTTGCAGAAGAAGGGTGCTTCGTGGGAATACCTGCGCACTGTGGCACACATGCGTCCCCGTACCAATACTTTTGGTGCCATACTCCGCATCCGCCACAATATGGCAATGGCCATCCACACCTACTTCCACACACATGGTTTCTTCTACTTCCACACACCGCTGATTACAGCCAGCGACTGCGAGGGAGCGGGCAACATGTTCCAGGTGACCACCAAGAACCTCTACGACCTGAAGAAGGACGAGCAGGGCAAGATAATCTACGACGATGATTTCTTTGGTCAGCAGGCATCGCTCACCGTGAGCGGTCAGCTCGAGGGCGAGCTTGGTGCTACGGCATTGGGCCAGATATACACTTTTGGTCCCACGTTCCGTGCCGAGAACTCCAACACTCCGCGCCATCTGGCTGAGTTCTGGATGATTGAGCCCGAGATGGCCTTCTACGACAAGGACGACCTGATGGACCTCGAGGAGGACTTCATCAAGTATTGCGTGCGCTGGGCACTCGACAACTGCCGTGATGACCTTGAGTTCCTCAACAAGATGGTTGACAAGACCCTCATCGAACGCCTCGAAGGTGTGCTCAAGGAATCATTCGTACGCTTGCCTTACACTCAAGGTATCGAGATTCTGCAAGAGGCCATCAAGAACGGTAAGAAGTTCGAGTTCCCTTGCAACTGGGGCGACGATTTGGCTTCTGAGCACGAGCGCTTCCTCGTGGAGGAACACTTCAAGAAGCCTGTCATCATGACCGACTACCCGAAGGAAATCAAGGCCTTCTACATGAAACTCAACGAGGATGGCAAGACCATGCAGGGCACTGATGTCCTCTTCCCCCAGATAGGTGAAATCATCGGAGGTTCCGTGCGTGAGGAAAGCTACGAAAAGTTGATGGCAGAAATCAATCGCCGCGGCATGGAAACTGAGAAACTCGAATGGTATCTCGACACCCGTCGCTGGGGCTCTTGTCCGCATGCTGGCTTCGGCCTTGGTTTCGAGCGACTCATACTATTCGTGACGGGCATGCAGAACATCCGCGACGTCATCCCCTTCCCACGCACGCCGAAGAACTGCGAGTTCTAAGGCAGTCGCAAGGGCGTTACAATATACGCGACAGGGCACGTCCCCTGTCGCGTTTTTTTGTGACCTCGGCGACGGCAATTTCATGACTACGGTCATGACATACTCATGACTACGGACATGACATATCCATGACTACGGTCATGAAGATTCATGACTACGGTCGTGAAATACCCATGTCCGAGGCGCCGGTTCGTCGGGTCAGTTTAAACCATTGAACATGAGGCGTGTCAATAGAATATGCGGCGCATTTTATTCCTGCTCATAATCGTGGTGATGTCCGTGGGCGTTATGGCTCAGACGGACAGCCTTGTGCGCGTCAACATCCGTGGTATGGTCTATGACAACCAGTCTTTCGACCCGCTGGAGGGGGCGCAGGTAAGGCTATACCAGTCGGACACCATACAGGTGGCGGGGGCGTTGGTGCAGAAGAACGGGCAGTTCGTGTTGCCCGACATCGCGACGGGGACATACACGCTGGCGGTGACGTTCATGGGCTACAAGGACCAGCGTTTTTCGCTGACGCTGCCGAGGAAATCAGGAAACTATCGTGTGAAGGACATACTGATGAGGGAGGACGCGAAGGTAATGGCCGAGGCTGTGGTGGAGGGCAAGTTGCCCGAAATGACGGTTGTGGACGACACGGTAATGTATAATGCCGATGCTTTCAAGTTGCAGGACGGAGCCGTAGTGGAGGAACTGATAAAGAAGTTGCCTGGCGTGGTGCAAAACGATGATGGGAGTTATTCGTGGAACGGCAAGCAGATAACGCAGTTCCTTGTGGACGGCAAAGAGTTTTTTGGCAACAATCGTGAAATAATCCTCCGCAATCTACCTGCCGAGATAGTGGACAAGGTGAAAGCCTATGATCGTAAGAGCGATTATGCCCGCATCACAGGTGTGGACGATGGTGAGGAGCGCACGGTACTTGACCTGGCCATAAAAAAGAACCGAAAGCGCGGTTGGTTTGGCAACATTGATGGAGGCTACGGCACGCACGATCGCTATTCTGGTCGCCTAATGGTGAACCGCTTTGTGGGCGACCAAAAGTTTTCTATAATAGGCAATGGCAACAATACGCAAGGCAATGGGCTGACCGACAACCAGTCGGCTGGTGCCACGATGAACATTCAGAAAATGAGGAATGGAGACAGTGAGATGATGAGAAATGCGTCGGACAGGGTTAGGAAAGAACCGCTGTTGGAGTTGAATGGTTCGATAAACGGCAATTTCTCGCAAGGCAAGAATGAGTCGTGGACCAATAGCCAAAGCTTTGAGAACAAGAACGCAGCCTACAGCAACTCGTGGAATAAGGGTAGGAACGACAACAAAGGACTGTCATTCAACTATCGCGTGGAGTGGCGTCCCGATACGATGACCAATATCCTTTTCCGTCCTAACCTCTCGTGGAACACTTCGGGAAGCCGTTCGTGGAGCGAGAGTGCCGCCTTCCTCGATGACCCTTATCAGTATTCCACCGACCCCTTGTCCGACTACCAGGCACTGAGCGACCTCATTGGCGTGAACCATCGTCTGGGACGTAATCGTTCCGAATCACAGAATCTGAATGTGAGTGGCTCGGTGCAGGTAAACCGTCGATTGGAAAAGCCTGGTCGCAATATCACGTTGAATGTGGATGCTGGCTATGGAACCTCGCAAAGCGAGAGCCAGTCGTATAGCCAGGTGGATTACTATCAGATACTGGCAATGACAGGCGATGACTCAGTGTATCATAAGATACAATACAACGATGCGCCTTCGAAGAATCGCAATGTCTCTACGCGTTTCTCGTACACAGAACCGATTGGACGGCAGATGTTCCTGCAAGTGTCGTATCAATACAACCGCCGCTTCAACGACCGCCGTCGTACGGTGAGTTCTATCTTCGATTGGATGGAGAATGGGGCCTACGGTGGCATTTACAATCCTTATGAAACCTATGGCATTTCTGCCGACAACTATCGTCAGTGGGCTGGCATTGCTGCGCCCGATATTGATCAGTGCAACTACACGACCAACACCTATCAGAACCACGATATACGCTTGCAGTTACGCATCAACCGCACGCTCTATCGACTGACCATTGGCGCCAACCTACAACCGCAAGTCAACTCTGTCGATTACAACAAAGGCGTGAAGCACTACGACGTGCATCGCTCAGTATTCAACGGTTCGCCTACGGTCAATTTCCGCTATATGTTCTCGCGTCAGGAGCAACTGGAATTCCGCTACAACGGACAGACGGGACAACCCTCTATCACGGACCTTATCCCCGACACTTTGTCGAATGCCGACCCACTGAACATCCGGTTGGGTAATCCCGAGCTGAAGCCTTCGTTCACCCACAATATGCAGGCTTCGTACCGACGCACGGTCAACGAGAAGCAACGCACCTCGGCGCTCAATCTCCAATTCCGCACCACGCAGAACAGTTCAACTAATCGCACCGAGTACAATGACCTGACGGGTGGACGCATCTCGCAGCCTGTGAACGTGAATGGCAACTGGAACGGTTCGGCATCATTCAATTTCAACACGGCCTTGGGCCCAGAGAAGTATTGGCGACTGAACCTGAACACCAACGGCAGTGCCACCAATGCAGTAGGCTTTGTTTATCAGAAGGCCACGCAGCAGACCGTGAAGAACCGCACGCGCGGACTGAATGCCAGTCAGTCGTTGCGCTTGACCTATCGTCGCGATTGGGAGTCGATGTACAGTTTGGAAGTGAGTACGAACGGTAACATTGGCTACAACCACAGCAGCAACACCAATTCATCGGCTTCACAGCTCGACACTTATCGCTTCTCCTATGGCGGTTCCGTCAACCTTCAGTTCCCTTGGGGCATGAGCCTTTGGACCGATATCTCGGAGCAAAGTCGTCGCGGATATGCCGACCATGCGATGAACACCAACCAACTCATCTGGAATGCCAGCATCAGTCAGCGCCTGCTGAAGAAGACATTAACGCTCTCCATTCGTGCCAACGACCTCCTGCGCCAACGCGACAACATCAGTCGTAACATTTCGGCAACAGCCCGTACCGACTCGCGCAACGAGGCCATTCACAGCTACATCCTCTTTTCCGTCAATTGGCGCTTCGGCAAGTTCGGTGGCGGACGTGGACAGGGGAGAATGAGAGATGGAGATAATGAGCGAATGAGAGAAGGTCGTCCTGAAGGCGGCTCTCGTGGCGAAGGTGGCCGCGAAGGTGGTCGTGGCATTGAAGGAGGAGGCCGCAGTGGTGGCAATCGCGGTGGCGGAGGCTTTGGTGGCGGTGGTCGCTTCTGACCCCGTCACACGCATCTGCAACCCCGATGTTTTCTATGTTTCTGTTGCTAAAGGCTTTAGTGATATTGTGAATATTATTGATGTTATTCCGTTTGGTAAGCCCAAGAATAATTTGTAAATTTGCATACACTAAAGCAATAAATCATGGAAGAAAAGAAACTACGTGCATTCTTTGTGAACGGAAGTCCACGTAAGAACAAGAACACGGCCCAGATGCTTGAGAGTGCCATGAAAGGTGCACAGGAAGCAGGAGCCGAGTGTGAAATGATTCACCTCTATGAAATTGATTTCAAGGGTTGTAAGAGTTGCTTCGCCTGCAAACTGAAGGGCTCGAAGTGCAATGGTGTTTGCGCCATCAAGGATGACTTGCGCCCTATATTGGAACGTATGCGCCAGGCTGATGTCATTGTGCTTGGTTCCCCCGTCTATTACAGTTATCCTACGGGCGAGATGCGCTCGTTCATGGAACGCCTGTTGTTCCCCATTGGCACTTATCTCTACGAAAAACCTGAGGGTGAGACGAATGCTCATGCAGGTCGCCACATCACGCTACGTGACAAGGTGATACCCTCGGCCATGATATTCACGATGAATTGTCCCGAGGATTACATGTCGCAGATAGGCTACCCCCCAATCCTGGAGGAGAATACGAAGGCCCTAGCCGACGTGCTTGGCTATGCCGAAACCCTATATGCCTGCAACACGTATCAGTTCAACGACTATTCGCGCTACGACTTCAACCTCTTTTCGGAGGAAGACAAGCGTCGCTATCGCGATGAACACTTCCCTGTTGACCTACAGAATGCCTATGATTTGGGTCGCCGTCTTGTAGAGAAGGCACGAGGATAAAATAGTGAGAGGGGACGCATCTTTTGATGTGTCCCCTCTCTTTGTGTGTTTTATTATTTGCAGAACTCCATTGTAGTGCAAACATTGCCGTCGAGAGAAAGCGCGACGATGATGCCTCCATCTGTTTTGTAGATGGTCGGTGTGAGCATGTCGCCCAACTTGGCTGCTATGCGATATTCCACGCGAAGCCCGCGAACTACGAATCCTTCTGGCAACAGTTCCATTGCCACCCGGACATAGTTGGCATTGTTCATGTGCTTGTTGTAATCAATGTCGGCGCGAAGCACCTTGATAGGCTCCAGCACTTTACCTCCAGTTTTTGGCAAGATGATGCGTCGGTCCCGGTAGGTCATCTCCAACTGAGGCTCTAGGGTCATGGAGGCAATCGTGGTGTCATCCACGCGTTTCAGTTTGCCCGTACTTTTGTCCACGAAAGCTCCCATGCTCCATGTCTTGTAGCAAGGCTTGCCCTCAGCGTCATAGATGAAAGTGTTGCGGAAGCCAAACATCGGTTTCATGTCATAAACCGTGCTTCTCACAGTCAGTTCCTCCTTGTATTCTGGCACTCGAATAATCTCCACCTGTCTGGCAGCCAACAGTTGGGTCATGTTTTGTTCGGCAAAATACTGTTTGACGCCTGGCTCTGAATCAATCCACATCTCTGAACAGTCCTGCAACATTTGCAGTGCTGAATAGAGTTTTAGCCTTCCTTCACTGTCGCAAGTACTTGTTGTTACTTTATATTTCAGGCTATACATGTTTCAAATGTTTTTATTGCTTCCTCTCTCTTTCAGCAAAGGTAATGGTTATTTCTCAAATATCAACTCATTATAAGCTTAAAAGAGATAAATCAGACGAAAAACGAACAGGAAGCATAGCTTTGGTGTGTGAAAAGATTAGGGAATAGGGAACAGAGTTTAGAGAAATTTTTCGTATCTTTGCAGCCGAAAAAGTAAATGGTAAATGATTAAATCGTAAATATCATTATGGATTGGCTTATAACTCTCTTTACGGACACTGATTCCATTGCACACATTGTGCTTGTCTATGCCTTGGTTATTGCCATAGGCATTGGGCTGGGCAAGATTAAGGTGTTCGGCATTTCGCTCGGTGTCACGTTCGTGCTTTTTGCCGGTATTTTGGCTGGCCATCTGCACTTTACGGGCACGACAAACATCCTCACCTACATTCAAGACTTTGGCCTCATTCTCTTCGTCTATTGCATTGGTTTGCAAGTGGGACCGGGCTTCTTCGAGAGCCTTCGTGCTTCTGGTGTGAAGATGAACTTGATGGCGGTGTCCATCATTCTGCTGAATGTGGCTTGCGCCATAGGTCTGTTCTTTCTCATATTCTACGATGGCGGACCCATCAAGGGAAAGAATGCTCACGATCTGGCCATGATGGTGGGCGTGTTGTGTGGTGCTGTGACCAATACCCCTGGTCTTGGTGCTGCCAACGAGGCCTGCTCTACGGTCTTTGGTGAAGCTGCGCCTCCTATTGCCAATGGTTATGCCTGTGCCTATCCGTTGGGTGTGGTAGGCATAATTCTTGCCACTATTGCCATTCGCTTTATCTGCAATGTGAAGATGAAGAAGGAACAGGAGCAACTCGATCAGGAGCGCGCCGAGAATCCACATGCAAAGCCCCACAAGATGACGTTGGAGGTGAAGAACCACGCCATCGATGGTCGCACGCTCCTGCAGGTGAGCCAGTTCTTGGGTCGTGACTTCGTTGTGTCACGCATCTTGCACGATGGACATGTGAGTATCCCCAACCGCAACACAGTGTTGTGCTACAACGACCGCGTGTATATTGTTTGTGCCGAAGACGATGCTGAGGCCATCATGGCATTCATCGGTGGCCCTGTGGAAGTGAAATGGGAGGAACAGGATGTTCCTTTTGTAAGTCGCGAGATACTGGTTACGCAACCTAAGATGAACGGCAAGACCTTTGGCTCGCTACACTTCAGCAGCGTCTATGGCGTGAATGTGACACGCATTCTCCGAAACGGCATGAACCTCTATGCCGACCGCAACCTGCACATGCAGGTGGGTGACAAGATTGTAGTCGTTGGGCCTGAGGATGCTGTGGAGCGCGTAGCTGCCATGATGGGCAATTCCGTGAAGAGTCTTGATATGCCAAACCTGAGCACCATCTTCGTGGGCATCATGGTGGGTATCATCTTTGGTTCGCTGCCCATTGCCATCCCTGGCATTCCCACTCCTGTTAAACTGGGCTTAGCTGGTGGTCCGCTGATTATTGCCATCTTGGTTGGTCGCTTTGGCTACAAGGCAAGGTTGGTGACCTATACCACCACGAGTGCCAACCTGATGCTGCGTGAGATTGGACTTGTTCTGTTCCTTGCCAGTGTGGGTATCAAGGCTGGTGCTTCGTTCTGGGAAACCGTTGCAGCTGGCGATGGACTGAAATATGTGTGGTGTGGTTTCCTCATTACCATCGTGCCCATACTCATTGTGGGAACCCTTGGCCGTCTGCGTTACAAACTCAACTACTTCACACTCATGGGACTCATTGCTGGTTCGAACACCGACCCACCAGCATTGGCATACGCCAACCAGACGGCAGGTAATGATGCTCCGGCTGTGGGCTATACCACCGTTTATCCCTTGAGCATGTTCCTGCGCATCTTGACGGCGCAACTCATCATTTTGCTTTTATGCGCCGCATAAATCTCTTCATATTGCTACTTCTTGCTTGTGCCGCGAATATCGTGGCACAAACGAGTTATTATGCCAACATTGAAGGATTGACAAAGGTGCAATTGAAGCGTGCCTTGCACGACATAATACAACCACAGTATACACTCTCGTATGGTTCGGGTGAGGACCATACCTGGCAGGGATTCTGGCAGACCGACCGCATGGCGGACAATCAGGTGTATGACCGATATAGCAACGAGCAACGCTATTTCAACCCTGAGGACACAACAGCTTCCATCTCGGGCATCGACATTGAGCATGTCTGGGCAAAGAGTTGGTTTGGTGGAAGCTTGTCGGTAACTCCGGCTCGTGACTTGTTTAATCTATTGCCATCCGACTACTCTGCCAACCGCAGCAAGAGCAATAATCCCATTGGTGTAGTGACCCAGAAACCTGCGGGATTCGACAATGGCAGCGCAAAGCGTGGTACCAGCACGGTAACCTATCCTGGGGAGACGGTCAACGTGTGGGAACCTGCCGATAAGTGGAAGGGCGACTTTGCCCGCATCTACTTCTACATGGCCACCTGCTATTGGGACATCAAGGACGATGAGGGCAATAGCCTTTGGGGAGAAGAGAGTCTGCGCACCCTAGATGGTTCTGAGTGGCCGACACTCCTTTCCAATGTTTCCTCGCTCATGCTTCAGTGGGCAAGGCAAGACCCTGTGGACAGCATCGAGATAAAGCGCAACGATGCCGTCTTCCGTATTCAGGGCAACCGCAATCCTTTCATCGACCTGCCTTCCCTTTCGGAATACATTTGGGGCACGATGATGGACAGCGTTTTCTATGCCGACAACGAAATCATCGTACCTGTCGATACCATTCCTGTGGATACGACCACCGTGATTGAGGAGAACTTCTTCGAGGACTTCGAGACAGGTGTTAAGCAGGGCTATGCTGCGGCAGATGCCACCTGCACGGCTGCCACTTGGACGTTCGATGATTGTCTGCTGTGTACCAACACGAATGACAGTGTGAACGACCTGCGTGGTGTACGCATGCGTAACGGGTATATAGAGATGAAGGAAGACTATGCAGAGGGTTGTGATTCACTCAAGTTCTATGCATGTCTTTATCATTCCGACAAGAATGTAACCTTCTCGGTTTACTATTCTACGGACGGCGGAACGACATGGACTTCCGTTGTTGAGAATCAGGCTGCCGATGCCACATGGAAACAATATGGTTACAAACTTGGCGTGGAGGGTAACATCCGTTTGCGTTTCGTTTGCAACGGCAGTTCCTCAAAGCGCATAAACCTTGACGATGTGTACATGAGCCGCTACAAGCTTGATATGCTGATGGGTGATGTCAACGGAGACCATCAGTTGACGATGGCCGATGTGAATATGTTGGCAAATGCCCTCGTAGGCAAGGTGGCAGCTGAGTATGATGCTAGCGTGGCCGATGTTAATGCCGATGGTCGTGTAACGTTGGCCGATGTGACGGCACTTGTCAACCTCATCAACTCCCAACCATAGTCCAATTGTGAAATTGTCAAATAGTCAAATTGTCCAATCATCTCATGGGTAGGTATTTCATCCAACTTAGCTACGACGGCACAGCCTATCATGGTTGGCAGCGACAGCCCAATGGTGTGAGTGTGCAGGAGGCCTTGGAGAATGCTCTCTCCACGATTCTGCGCCAACCCATAGAGGTTGTCGGGGCAGGGCGCACGGACACTGGAGTACATGCGCGTATGATGGTGGCACACATGGATGGCCCGGCAGAACTCGATACCGCTCAACTTTGCTGTAAACTCAACAAACTTCTGCCACGCGACATTGCCGTACAGCGCATTTGGCCTGTGGCGGACGATATGCATGCCCGCTTCTCTGCCACCTCGCGCACCTATCACTATTATATTCACACCCGCAAGTCGCCCTTCCTTCGTCACTATAGTTGGTTGGTCACTTTCCCCCTCGACTTTGACAAGATGAACGAGGCCGCCCGCCGACTTCTCGACTATGAGGACTTTACCAGTTTCTCAAAGGTCAATACCGACACCAAGACCAATATCTGCCACATCACCGAAGCCCAGTGGACAACCTCCCCAGTCCCCTCCGAAGGAGGGTCTATGCTCCCTCCCTTTGAGGGAGGGTTGGGGTGGGTCTTCACCATCACCGCCAACCGTTTTTTGCGTAACATGGTTCGCGCCATCGTGGGTACGCTTGTGGAGGTCGGACGCGGTAGGCTGACAGTAGAAGAGTTTTGTCAGGTGATAGAGCGCAAAGATCGTTGCTCGGCAGGCGACAGTGTGCCTGGCCATGCCTTGTTCCTTACAAACATCAGTTACGACCTTAAGGACCTTAAAGACCCTAAGGACTCTATAGAAGAGGGATGTGAAGGTAAATCTCTCCCCCATTATGGGGGGAGTAGGAGGGGGGCTCTATGATCTGGCTACTCCTTGCTTTCCTCAGTGCAGCCCTTTTGGGCTTCTACGATGTCTCGAAGAAAAAGGCATTGCAGGGCAGGCCTGTCATCCCTGTTCTCTTCCTCAACACCCTTTTCTGCTCACTCATCTTCCTGCCAGTGGCGTTGCATCCCAGTGTTCCATTCGGTGGTTGGGCGGTGCAGAAGTACATCGTGCTGAAGAGTTTCATTGTCCTCTCTTCATGGATTTGCGGCTACTATGGCATCAAGAACCTGCCCTTGACCCTCGTTGGGCCTATCAATGCCACGCGACCAGTGATGGTGTTGCTGGGTGCTTTGCTATTGTTCGGCGAACGCCTCAACCTCTACCAGTGGATAGGTGTCCTGCTGGCCATCCTCAGCTTCTACATGCTCAGTCGCAGTGGCAAGAAGGAAGGCATCGACTTTCGTCACAACCGCTGGATAGCCCTTACCGTGTTGGCCGCCCTGTTGGGAGCCGTCAGTGGTTTGTACGACAAATACCTCATGGCTGCCCCCGAGGCGGGTGGGGTAGGACTGAACCGTCTGACGGTGCAGAGCTACTTCAACTTCTACCAGTGCGCCATCATGGGCATTTTATGCGGACTCACCCCCAACCCCTCTCTTGTAGAGAGGGGAGAAGGCAGGGGTAGAACGTATTTGTTCCCCTCCCTACAAGGGAGGGGCCGGGGGTGGGTCTGCTGGGTCCTCTTGGTCAGTCTCTTCCTCAGCATGGCCGACTTTGCCTACTTCTATGCGCTCAGTCTTGATGGGGCGATGATTAGTGTGGTGAGCATGGTGCGCCGCAGCAGTGTGCTGGTCAGTTTCACGGTGGGAGCCTTTGTCTTTCATGAAAAGAACCTGCGCAGCAAGGCCATCGACCTTTTCCTTGTTCTCTTGGGTATGATATTCCTTTATATTGGTACAAAATAACTACGAGTTGCGATTATGACAAAACGATTCCTTCATCTGCTTACTTTCATTCTTATCATTGTCAATTGTCCATTGTCCATTGCCCATTGTGAAAACATCTCCGACGTTTTCACCTCCATGCCCGACAGCATCTACCCCTTGCTGACTGCAAAGAACCGCAAGGATATGGTGGACTTCTACAATAATAAGATGGAGGCAAAAGTGCGCAACCGCTTGAACGATTATGCACGCCTCGATACACTCACGAATCAGTATCTCCACCTTACGCCCTCGCCGTCCAGCGAAGTTGTGATGCGATTGCTCGAAACAAGCGACAGCACAATGCTTATCTGCCTTGTGCAAACGGTGACGAAACCCATTCGTGACAGCAGGGTGAAGTTCTATGACAGCCAATGGCGGCAGCTCACATCGATGATCTTGCCCACTCCTGCCACAGCCGATTTCTTTAGCAATCAACCTCTCCCTCCTATGGAAGAAGATGAGGAGGATACTGATTCTGCTCCCCTCCCCGACAGGGATGGGCAGGGGGAGAGTCTTCTGCTGCTGGCCCAGCGCAGCATCGACGACTTGCGGCTGGTGGACGTTGCTGTCAGCCCCGATGAACCCGTCTTCACCCTTACACTTTCCGTTGAAGAACTGGCGCAAGACGAGAAGAAGGTGGCCCGCAAATATGTAGTGCCTGTGCGTTATCGTTGGACGGGCATCAGCTTTGTGCCTTGTCTTTGAGCATAGGGCTCGTTTCTTACGCTGCTTCCCTTAGTGACTTATTCTGTTTACAATACTTTCCTCGCAGCTAAGCGGCGCTTAGCTGTGAGCGAAACAATACTGTCCTATAGTCTTAACGACACGTTCCTATGGGCGAACCAGAGTGTACTTATGTCAACAAGACGCGCATCTTTTCACAACAAGACGCGCGTCTTACATCGATAAGATGTGCGTCTTACATTAACAAGACGTGCGTCTTGTTTTAAATGGTACGTTACCTTTGCGCCTTTGCAATGCGTCGTTGATGTGCAAGCAATGCGTTATGTGGCCTTTTGCAATGCGTCGTTGGGGCGAGAGCAGTGCTTCGCAACGAACCGATGGAGCAGTGAGGGCGGAGCCAAGCTTGTTTGAGCTATGCCGAGTCGCGACAGAGGAAGACCCAGTAGCCCCCAAGGGGGGAGGATGATTAGCAGCACCGCCTGACAAGAATGTCGGGCGGTGCTGTTTTATGGTGTATTCTTCAGTTTGTGTGACAATAATTTGTCTAATCCAAAGATTTTTACTAAAATTGTAGGCAGAAATAAAGGTTTAAAGGTTTAATCGGGCTTCGCCCTGT